>PVMK01188994.1_pt2 | contig 183321 bp, 198 predicted proteins | sample 1853481 | NCBI WGS metagenome assembly PVMK01 (sample SAMN08533507, study PRJNA380276) | Marine sediment metagenome, whole genome shotgun sequencing project.
TAATGATGTATGGGTAGCATACAACGGGAAATGGGTATTAAAGTCGGTGTACTTTAATTGCTATGCCGGTGAAATATTCGGCATTGTCGGTCCCAATGGCGGCGGGAAGACCACGTTGCTGAATGTAATCCTCGGCCTTGTGCGCCCGCAAAAAGGTTCGGTTCGATTATTCGGCCGCAAGCCGGGCAAACGGAGCAGGCTCGAACTCGGCTACCTTCCCCAGATTTCACACGCTGATCGATCCTTTCCGGTCACCGTTCTTGATGTTGTTCTGATGGGTCTTTATAATCGTATCGGTTTTTTTAATCGCCCCGGCCCAAAAAATAAAAAGACAGCCATGGAACTGCTCGACCATGTGAACATGGCGGATCATGCCGGAAGGCCTTTTGCAGTGCTTTCGGGCGGCCAGAAGCAACGGGTCAATATCGCAAGGGCACTGGCTTCCAAACCGAGACTTCTGGTCCTTGATGAGCCGTCAACCGGCATCGACAGCGTGGCTCAGGAAGATTTCTATGAACTCCTGGCAAAATTCAGAAATGAGCAGGACATATCTGTTATAATGGTATCCCACGACATCGGGGTGATTACTTCCCATGCGGATCGGGTTGCATGCCTGAACGTTCAGCTTCACTTTCATGATGAGGCGGACTCCTGTTTTTCGCCCCATGTTGCCAGAGAAGTCTTTGGAAAAGACCTAAAAGTTATTGTTCATGATTCAAAATGTGCAACCTGTTATCACCGTCATCAAGACCATGATTGATATTTTAAGCCTTCAATTTATGCAAAATGCTTTTATAGCCGGAATAATGCTCAGTTTCGTTCTGGCGGTGGTCTCATTTTTTGTTGTCCTGCGCCGTTTGTCTTTTATCGGCGTGGGGGTGGCCCACTCGGCCTTCGGCGGTGTGGCTCTGGGCACGCTTTTGGGGATATCTCCAACGCTGACGGCCATCGGTTTCGCAGTGGTTGTATCCAACGCCATCGGATATATCGGAAAAGAAGACCGTTTGAGCACAGATACAGCCATCGGCATATTTTTTCCCTTAGCAATGGCCCTTGGCGTTATTTTTATCAGTATGTCGGATCAATACAATGTGGATCTTTTCGGGTATCTTTTTGGAAACATTCTGGCAATCACCAGGCAAGATTTGATTATTATTGCAGTATTCGGCGGGTTGGTACTTCTTTCAACCCTGCTGTTTTTTAAGGAATTATTGTTTGTTGCCTATGACCGGGAGGTTGCTTTGGTGAGTGGAATGCCCGTGGCCTTTCTTGATCATTTTTTTCTGACCATCCTGGCGCTTGCGGTGGTCATCAGCATGAAGATTATCGGGATTATCCTTGTTTCCGCACTACTGGTTATCCCAGGAGCGGCTGCTTCACAAATATCACGTCGCTATGATTCAATGATCGTCTTTTCCATTATCATCGCTCTGATATCCACCATCGGCGGTCTTATCATCTCTTATTATGCAGACCTGCCATCCGGTGCCATTATTGTTGCATTGGCGTCATTTATCTTTTTTGTAGCATTTGCAGTGGGGAAAATCCGCAACTAGCCGTAACCCGGAATAACATTTGGGATAATTTCACAGCCATTTCGGATTTGGTTATAAAGTGTTTTCAGCCAACAGGAAGGAAATTGCGTTTCGGCCTTTTGCTTTTGAATTATACATCGCCCGATCCGCTCTTTTGATAACTGTGGTGAGGGGTTCTTTTCTGGAATATTCCGTGACGCCGATACTGATGGTTATGTTTACAATATCCCCGGATTCCGGAAAAAAACTTTCAATTTCTACGGAGGTTTTTATCCTGTGGGCGACATTTTTGGCTTCTTTGCCGGTTGTCTCCGGAAGAATAATCGTAAATTCTTCGCCGCCATATCTGTAAGCGCAATCCATTGTTCTGAGGCATGATTTGATAATCTGTCCAAGTCTCACCAGCACCTTGTCCCCTTCAAGGTGACCATATGTATCGTTGTACATCTTGAAGTTATCGATATCCAAAAGTAAAAGTGCCAGTGGGTGTCCGTAACGGTTGGAACGGTCAATTTCTATCTCCAACTGGTTATAAAAGTGCCTTAAATTGTATAATTTTGTGAGGCCGTCTGTGATTGCAAGGTTTTCAAGCTTGCTCAGGATTCGATTACGATCTTTGGTGAGTCGTCTCTCTTTGAGTACTCTTTTTAACCTGAGTATCAATTCTTCGAAGCGAAAGGGTTTAAATACAAGGTCGCTGGCGCCTTTGTTGATGGCCTCTTCGTAAGAATAATTTTCACTGTAACCGGTCATTACAATAATCTCTATATCGTAATTTTGTTTTATTAAATCGGTTAGTTGGAGACCGTTTTTCCCGGGCAGCATAATGTCGGTTATCACGAGATCCACACGGGTGGATTTTAAAAATTCAATGGCCTCTTCTGCACTGGAAACGGTTTGGGCATTGTATCCGGATCTTGTAATAAATTCGAGCATCGAGTCTCTGATGGCAACATCATCGTCGACGATTAAAATGTGTTCTCCCATTTTTTCTTATCCAGCCGGCTGTTTTTGTTATAGAGATGTCGGTGCGCACGGCACCGGACTTGACATGTACAATAAAAATTTGATAGAAAAATTTCCTTTTCCTTCAGTGTGCTTATTTCCGGATGAGACCCATCGGCGTAACTCATTGAGAACTCTTAACATAACTTGAAAGGCTGGCAGTGTCAACAGACTTTTATCGTTTTTTTATTTAAAGCTAATTTATGGATAAAATGAAAAATATTAGAAATTTCAGCATTATAGCCCATATCGATCATGGTAAGTCGACGCTTTCCGACCGTTTGATCCAGATGACCAATGTGGTCCTTGATCGAGATTTTAAAGATCAGATTCTCGACAATATGGATATTGAAAGAGAGCGTGGAATCACCATAAAGAGTCAGACCGTTTGTTTGCCGTATAAAGCCGAGGACAATCAGACGTATTCTTTGAATCTTATCGACACGCCCGGTCACGTAGATTTTTCTTATGAAGTCTCCAGGGCACTTGCATCCTGTGAAGGGGCGCTGCTTCTGGTCGATGCGAGCCAGGGCGTAGAGGCCCAGACCCTTGCGAATTTGTACCTGGCCCTTGAGAATGATCTTGAAATTATTCCGATAATTAACAAAATAGATCTGCCGTCGGCCGATGTGGACAGGGTGAAATCTCAGATAGAAGAGGATCTGGGCCTTGATCCTCAAACTGTGATCCTGACATCCGCCAAAGAAGGGACCGGCATCGATGATGTACTTGAAGCGATCGCAAATTATCTCCCACCGCCGTCAGGAGATCCCGAAGCACCGCTAAAGGCATTGATTTTTGATTCCCACTACGATCCTTTTCGGGGCACTATTGTTCATATCCGCGTTTTTCAGGGACGCGTAAAGCCGAAAGATATTATTAAGTTTATGTCGAATAATGCGGTCTACAAGGTTGAGGAGGTGGGGATATTCCAGATTGGCCGTATACCCCGGAAAGAGCTTTCAGCGGGTCAGGTCGGCTATATCATTGCCGCTATAAAAACCGTCAGCGATACCCGTTGCGGAGATACCATTACATTAAAAGACCGTCCTTGCAAAACACCCATGTCTGGATTCAAAGAAGCAAAACCGGTTGTTTTTTCTTCGATCTATCCAGTGGCTTCAGACGGTTATGAGGAACTGGCTGCCGGCCTTGAAAAGCTCAAACTCAACGATGCTTCCCTGGTATATGAGAAAGATACGTCTGTGGCGCTGGGTTTCGGATTTCGTTGCGGCTTTCTGGGGCTCCTCCATCTTGAAGTCGTTCAGGAACGGCTTGAGCGGGAATATAATCTTTCACTGATACTGACTGCGCCTTCAGTCCAGTACAAACTGATCATGAATGACGGGTCTACGATGATCATCGATAACCCTGCCTTATATCCGGATCCCACAACGATTGAGCGCACCAAAGAGCCGTTTATACGTGCCGCTATCATAGTTCCGGATCGGTATATGGGCGCCGTCATGAAGCTTTGTCTGGATAACCGGGGCATTAACAGAAATTATCAGTATTTAAACAATAAGCGCCTGGAGATGATATTTGAACTCCCCCTTGCTGAAGTGATTTACGATTTTTACGACACACTCAAGTCCGTAACCCAGGGGTACGGATCTTTCGACTACGACGTCATAGATTTTAGAGAGACGGATCTTGTCAAGACGGATATTCTGATCAACGGTGAGCGTGTCGACGCGCTGTCCCAGCTTGTTCATCGAGACAGGGCTGCTGATCGGGCAAGGAGTGCCTGCGAAAGACTCCGGGATGAGATTCCGAGACAGATGTTCAAAATAGCCATTCAGGGGGCTATCGGCGGGAATATTATCGCCCGGAAAACAATTTCGCCGTTCAGAAAGGATGTGACGGCAAAATGTTATGGTGGTGATATATCACGAAAACGCAAACTCCTTGAAAAACAGAAAAAAGGAAAAAAACGGATGAAAATGGTGGGTCAGGTCATGATCCCACAGTCGGCTTTTTTATCGGTGTTAAAGACGGATATCGATTAAACTGGTATATCCATTTAACCATTTTGAACCAACATGGCCACGGAAATAATCATTAATATAATGCCGTGTTGGTATCGTCGTTTTCAAAAACTGAAATGATATAAGAGGGGAAAACATGGGAAAAACCATTGCTGAAAAGATATTCGATGCCCACAGTGTTGACAATCCTTCCGATGATATTCATGTGATCCGGCTGGACGCTGTATTTTGTCATGAAATCACAACTCCGCTGGCAATCCATGACCTGGTCGAGCGAGGTAAAGACCGGGTGTTCGATCCTGACAAAATCAAGGTTGTCATCGATCACGTATCGCCCGCAAAAGACTCAAAAACCGCCATGCAGGGTAAAATCCTCAGGGAGTGGTCCCGACGACACAATATCCGGGATTTTTTCGATATCGGCAGGAATGGAGTCTGCCATGCTATCTTCCCTGAAAAGGGATTTGTTCGCCCTGGGTTTACGGTGATAATGGGGGACTCTCATACGTGTACCCATGGCGCGTTCGGCGCGTTTGCCGCCGGCGTTGGGACAACGGATCTGGCAGTTGGAATTCTTAAGGGCGTTTGCGCCTTTCGCTATCCGCCGACCATCAAAATTAACGTCAGCGGCTCCTTGTCCGAAGGTGTTTACGCCAAGGACGTGATTCTTTCCCTCATCAGTCGTTTGGGTGTTAATGGTGCCACCAACAAAGTTGTTGAATTTGCCGGTCCGGTTATCGATGCCATGAGCATGGAATCTAGGATGACCATTTGCAATATGGCTATTGAAGCAGGGGGAACTTCCGGAATTTGCAGCCCGGATATGGTTACCATCGAATATTTATGGGATTTTATCAAAGACGAATATGCCACTAAAAAAGAAGCCCTCAAAGACGCCTCCAGGTTTTTATCAGATGCCGACGCCCAATACGACCGGGTGATTGAACATGATGTCAGCAGTCTTGAACCCCAGGTGACTTATGGATACAAGCCCGATCAAGTCAAGCCCGTCCGGGAGATGGAATCCATAAAGGTCGATCAAGTCTATATTGGATCATGCACCAATGGACGAATCGAAGACCTCCGGGTTGCAGCACAGGTGCTCAGAGGGAAAAAAATCAGCGATTCCGTGCGGGGCATCGTATCCCCGGCAACATCCCAGGTTTATCGCCAGGCCATGGCGGAAGGGGTTTTGAAAATATTTCTGGACACTGGGATTTTGTGTCACAAATCCCACCTGTGGCGCTTGTCTGGGCATGAGCAACGGCGTCCTGGCTGAAGGCGAAGTATGCGCATCCACAACAAACAGAAATTTCAACGGCCGTATGGGCAAAGGCGGTATGGTGCACCTGGTAAGCCCTGCAACGGCAGCAGCGACAGCCATTGCCGGTTTCATTACAAATTCCGAACTTTATAAGGGGTAAAGATGAAAAAATTTAGTGGAAACGTACTTTTTATAGACCGGTCCGATATCAATACCGACGAAATCATTCCGGCAAAATACCTTACAGAAAATTCCAAGCAGGCATTAAAGCCTCATTTTTTAGAAGATATCATACTGGAAGGATTCAACGCCGAACGCGATATTGAAGGAAAAAATGTTATTATCACCCGGGCGAATTTCGGATGCGGCTCTTCAAGAGAGCATGCACCATGGGCCATTGAAGTCAACAACATCCGTCTGGTCATTGGTGAAAGCTTTGCCAGAATTTTCAGGCAGAATATGTTTAATTGCGGGATGATGGCAGTAGAACTTCCGGCCCGGACCATCGACGGTATTTTCAAAGATTTCGCCCACAGGGAAACCTTTCTTGAAACAGATCTGGATAAGAGTATTTTTACCATCACCGCCGATGGCCAGCATGCCGAGATACCGTTTTCAATTTCAGACTTTGATCGTGCCCTGATGATGACCGGCGGCTGGGTCGATTACGCGGATTCTAAGTACTGATAGTTTAAGGGTACTCAAACCTAACCCAGACAAAGCCGGTTGAAGTGAAACGGAGATCACGCCTTTATTGTATTTGAAGCGGGAAACCAAACAGGTAATGCTTAAAAATTATACTAAGATACTATAAGCTGCTATCCTACTACTTTATTTACAATTGCACCAATGTTTTCGATATAGCACTCAACTACGTTCCCCGGTTTTAAAACCACGGGTGGGTCTCTGAATATTCCAACACCGGCAGGTGTTCCGGTTGAGATGATATCACCGGGAATAAGGGTGATGTCTTCGCTGATATTTTCTATGATGGTGGGTATGTCGAAGATCATATCCCGGGTGTTCCCGTCCTGCATAATTTTTCCGTCAACTTTTGCGGTAAGCCTCAGATTGTTCACATCGCCGATTTCGTCGGGTGTAACCATTACAGGGCCCACAGGTGCAAAACCGTCAAATGATTTCCCCCTGAACCACTGGGAATCGAAGTACTGGGCTTCCCTTCCCGAGACGTCATTCATTACGGCAAATCCTGCGACATAATCAAGGGCGTCTGCTTTAGATATTCTTTTTCCTTCTTTTCCGATAATCACCGCCAGTTCCACCTCCCAGTCAATTTGTCCACTGCTTTTAGGAAGAATAATGGAGTCAAAAGGACCATTCAAGGTATTGGGTGTTTTACAGAATAACAGTGGCGTTTTCGGTTGAGCGGCCCCTCCTTCTTTGGCATGCTCGACGTAGTTTTTTCCAAGGCAGATGATTTTAGAAGGCCCATGAACCGGACACGCGATTCGTTCATGAATGTTTTGGCCGGGATCGTTAACATCGGCAACTGTTTGAAGCCAGTTCTCCCTGAAAAATGCTTCCCCGATATCCGGAATGTCGGGGAAGATTTTTCTTAGGTCGACGATTTTACCGTCTCTCCACAGCCCCGGTTTTTCGTCTCCTTTTGGACCAAATCTGACAAGTTTCATAAATCGAGACTCCTAATTCCGGATATTCACGATATATCCGGTTTGTTTTTCTTTCCGTCTTCATAGCACTTTTTCCCATACCAATCGACCTGCCGGCACAGGCCTCGGATTATGTTGACTTCTTTTGCCCGTAATTGCAGTCGGGTAAAAAAACGGCGGAAATTGTTCATCCAGTAATCCGGATTTTCAGCATTAATATAACTGATCCTGACCAGTATGTCTTTGAGTTGGCCAAACATTCCATCCAGCTCATGCCGGCTGGCAAGCCTCGGCGTAAATTGCTCGTTGGCTTCGAGACCGGCGATAAAGATCTCATAACACATAATCATTACCGCCTGTGCCAGATTTAGAGAAGAAAATTCATCTGTGGGGATGTTTACCAGGGCCTGGCAATACCGGATGTCCTTGTTGGAAAGACCTTTGTCTTCCGGGCCAAAGAGTATGGCAATACGATTTTCGATGGAAATGGGAATTAACTTTTGCGCAAGGTTCGAAGGCGTATAAATAAGCGTCCGCTGCTTTCCCAGCCTTGCCGTAGCCCCGACAACGTAGTTAAAAGGCGTGAGGGCGGTCCTTAAATCTTCACAGACGCTACTTTTTTCAATAATGTCTCCAGCAAAATGGGTGGCCAGTTTCAGGGCGTTGTGCAAGTCAAAGTTCCGGGGATCAACGATCACAAGTTGATGGATACCCATATTGCGCATGGCACGAGCGGCAGCCCCGATGTTTTCAGAATATCGGGGCTGCATCAGGACGATGCTGATATTATCTAAATTGACTCTGTCGGTCATTAGATGATGAGTTCAAACCTATTGAAGAAGTAGCCGATTTCAAATGCAGCGGTTTCGGGTGAATCTGAACCGTGAACCACATTTTTCTCAATATCAGTTGCAAAATCTTTTCGAATGGTACCTTCAGCCGCTTCCTTGAAATCGGTGGCACCCATGATTTCACGGTATTTCGCAATGGCGTTTTCACCCTCAAGGACCATGACCACCACCGGTCCGGAAGTCATGAAACCTGTAAGGCTGTCAAAAAACGGCCGTTCTTTGTGGACCGCATAAAAACCTTGCGCCAGTGTTATATCCATTCTCAACATTTTCATGGCAACTATTTTTAAATTATTGATTTCCAATCGTTTGATAACCTCACCGATGATTCCCCGGGCAACACCATCGGGTTTGATGATAGATAATGTTCTTTCCATAAGTCATAATTCCTTTAAGTGGATTTTTGATCCCCGTTGCGATACCAAAAGGGCGTCGTCAAGTCAACACCGGGACAAATATTTTATAACAAATCAGCGGTGGATGAGCGGCAAGTGAAATGTCGGCGACAAGAATTGAATTACTGCTTTTCGCCGGAGATTTTTTTCATGAGGTATATAGCCTCGGTGGTCTCTTTGAGGCGTGTGGCCAGGCTGATCAGAACTGCCTGAAAATCGGGGGATAGTCGATTGAATTCCCGTTCAAAGGAAATCGGGTCGATTATGCCGACGGTTGTATTACCGACTGCTGTGGCTGTGGCGGTGCGAGGCATTTTGGTGATAAAGCCGAGTTCTCCCATTATCTCGCCAGGTCCCAGCTCCAACAGCACCTCTTTCTCTCCGTGCATTATTTTTGAAATTTCCACCGCACCCGATTCAATTACGTAGATCCAGTCTCCGGAACTCCCTTCTTCAAAGATGATGTCTCCATCTTTATATTTTTCTTCTATGGCCGTCTGAAACATGGTTCAAACCTCCATTCGTTTGCGGCAAACGGAATATAGATAAAAGCGGGTTGTTTGTCAAGAAGGGGTATTGCGTCTATCATATCGCGTCAGGGACCTACTGCCCTTTTATACGCATAAGCGCGTCAAGGAGGGGTTTTATTTTAATGCGGTGTTCCGGGGGTATCATTAAAACCGTTATCTGAAGATTGGGGATTAACCCGGCCCCCGGAGGTTTCAGTGTGTTCATCTTATAATGATCACGATTCTCTTTGGTTGCCAATAACAGTAGAACATCTGCAAAATTACCCGAAAAACCCATGGCGTCGACATGTTCCACAAATTGCAAAAAAAGCGTGTTCACTGTTATCACAAACGGGTCGACCTCGGAATAACCTTTTTTTTTGCAATCGTGTTTTGAAACAAAACATCTGCATCCAAACGGTCTGACCGGGTAAATCGGGCACAGGTTGTCTGTTAACAGGGAGCAACTTCCGTTAAAATGATTGTGCGCTTCTTTCGGCGGATCATCCCCTTTGCGACAAAGATCCGCAAGGCGGTTGGTGGTGGTTTGAGGCTTAAAACGTTTTTCAGAGAGTGTGGCCTGAACAGTCTCAAACAAATCAGACCGGTCATTTGAAATCATGTGCTTGGCTATGAGACAGGCCTCTAGGGTTGTCATTGTGACATTGGGAGTGCAGCATTCGGCGCAATATTTTTTGCAGGCCATGTCCAAACCGTTGTAAAAATCGTCATAGATCCTGTAAATCCGGTCCAAAACAGCCAACTTTATATTCATATCCATCTGTCTTTTCCTGGGAAATTCTTTGCCTAAATACCTTGACTTTGTCGGGGGGCGTCAGTAATTTTTCTCAAAACAAACCGGGCAGTTTCGTAAAAGCATTTTTGTGAACTCACTACTCATTCTTGAGAAGAGATTCTACAGGGAGGATTCCATGACAAGCAATGTCTATTTTATCGATTTGAGGGCATCGGCCAAGGAAAGCCTTGTTGAAAAACTTGCACGGCTTTTGGACACCGCCGGCCTTTCTGAAGCCGTCAAGGAAAGAGACCTTGTTGCGGTGAAGCTTCATTTCGGAGAAAAGGGGAACACCGCTTTTATCCGGCCTGTTTTTATTCTCTATCTTTTATACCCGGCCAGCCAGCAGCCGAAGACCGGATCGACTATTTTCCAGATATTGTTGTGTTTTTCTATTAAATCCAGTTTTTCCAGTTTGTTGCGGGAGTATTGAATTCCGCCGGCAGAGAGCCTGTGACGATTCATATATTCAGCAGAGAGAATTTTTGAGACAGGATCAACAGAAAGCGCTTTCAACAGGGTGATCTGGGGCCCTGTCAGCCCTTGAACAACAGCTTCGTAACCGTATCTCTCCGAGGCCAGCATGTTGTTAAAACCGGACTGAATATCATCTTCCGAGACAATATCTTCTGAGATTTCGAATATATTATATGACAGGGCCTGCGCATAGTAAGGATACTGCAAAACTTTTTCTGAAATTTTTTCAGCGACACGAATGGAACAACTTTTCCCGCCATCCTTAAATCTTTCAACCAAAAATGAAACAAGTTCCTTATCAGGTAGAGGTCTTAAGGGATATATTATGGCGCTTTGATAAAACGGCCGGTTTTTTTTGTTGAACATATCGAGAAGAATTCTCCGGCGGCTGCCCACAAAAAAATAGGATGCCTGTTGCTCCTGGATGTGTTTTCTCAGCGTCCCTTCTATGGATGATTTTTTCAGTTCGGTGATTTCCTGGAATTCATCAAAAACAATATGGGCCTTTATCGATTCTTTGCGAATAAATATTCCCAGCTCTTCCATTACATTATCAATAAGGTTGATACCTGGCATAATTGATGAAACAGGCTCAACAGAGAATGAAAAACCGTTTTCAGGGTAGGGTGTAAAAACCGGGCGAAAGGTCTTAAATGTTTTTAGAAAACGAACGCCTTTGTCCAAAAGGGATTCGCGCTCATGCAAAACAGAATATATGCTTTGGGAAATGCGCCTGGCGATTTCATTTTCAGATGTTGCCATAAAAAAATCGACATAAACTGTAAAAAAGCCCTCGTCGAACAGGTCGGTCTGAAGTCTTCTTATAAGGGAAGTTTTGCCGTAGCGCCGGGGTGAAAATAAAACAACATTGGCTTTATTGCCTGCGTGAGAAGACAGTTGTTCAAGCTCGACAGTTCGGTTGCAAAAAGGAAAACCGGGGGGAATAACTCGTAATGTAAATGGATTGGCCATATCGCTCCATATTATTGATTTTCAATTATTGAAAATCAATAATTGAAAACGCTTAATGTGTCAAGGGGTTTTTAAAATCAATACACAATTTTTGATATGCGGCATGGCGTTTAACCTCTCAGACCAAATACCTTGACTTTGTTGGGGGCAGCCGGTAATTTTTTTCAAAACAAACCGGGTAGTCTCGTAAAAGCATTTTTGTGAGCATCTACTCATTCTTGAGAAAAGATTCTACAGGGAGGATTCCATGAAAAGCAACGTCTATTTTATCGATTTGAGGGCATCGGCCAAGGAAAGCCTGGTTGAAAAACTTGCACGGCTTTTGGACACCGCCGGCCTTTCAGAAGCCGTCAAGGAAAGAGATCTTGTTGCGGTGAAGCTTCATTTCGGAGAAAAGGGGAACACCGCTTTTATCCGGCCTGTATTTATCCGTAAGATTGTGGAATCGATCAAAGGCGTCGGAGGCTTTCCGTTCCTGACCGATGCCAATACGGTTTATTCGGGGACGCGAAGCGACTCGCCCCATCATCTTAGCACCGCGATCCAAAACGGTTTTGCCTATTCTGTTGTGAATGCTCCCATTATCATTGCCGATGGCTTAAGAGGCAAAACCGAAACGGCTGTCGCCGTCAACCAGAAAAATTTTAAAAAGGTGTACATCGGATCCGATATCATCGAAGCCGATGCACTGATATCGGTGGCCCATTTCAAAGGGCATGAACTTTCGGGTTTTGGGGGAACCATAAAGAATCTGGGGATGGGGTGCGCCTCACGTCGAGGCAAACTGGCCCAACACTCAACCGTTGCGCCCGAAGTGGTAAAGGAAAAATGTATCGGCTGTGGGGACTGTATCAGTCACTGCTCCCAGAAGGCCCTTTCCCTGGAAAAAGAAAAGGCGGTCCTGAATGCCAAAAAGTGTATCGGGTGCGGGGAGTGTCTTCTTATCTGTCCCAACAGCGCTATCGAAATTCAGTGGAATCAAGCCATCCCCGTGTTTTTGGAGAATATGGTGGAATACACCATGGGTGTTTTAAAGAATAAAACAGATAAAACGTTGTTTGTAAATTTCATTACCCAGGTGTCACCGGCTTGTGACTGCTACGGCCACAATGATGCTCCCATCGTCAGAGATATCGGTATTGTCGCTTCAAAAGATGCGGTTGCCATTGACCAGGCGTCCGTAGATCTTGTGAATCAGGAGCAGGCGCTTCCGGAATCATGCCTTGAGATCAATACCGCAAAAGGTGAAGATAAGTTCAGAGGGGTCTATCCCGAGGTCGACTGGACCATTCAACTGGATTATGCAGAAAGCCTGGGGCTTGGAACCCGCAGCTATAAGCTGATAAAAATATAGATTTTGCCGTGCCTATATTTAGCGGGGGATCATCAGTAAGATTGCTGTGCCGTTCTTTTTGCTATACTAAATGGATGGGTATCGTCTTCTTGTTTTAAAAGTGATGTTTTATCGGAGATGTATTTTTCAGAATCCCCAAAAAAGAAGCTCAAAATAGCGTTGAGGCGGGTCCTAAGAATTGAATAAGAATAGTGCCGGGCTGCGACATTATAATTATAATTGATCATTTTTTCTCTTTTTTCAGGTGATTCCAGAATTTCTATCACGCTTTGAACGATTTTTCTGGAAAGAAACCCGTTCATTGCAATCAGATCGAACCCTTGAGGTTCTATATCCCTGACAAACGTTGCATATCGATTGACCAGTAAAGGTTTTTTGAAATAGATGGCTTCAAGAAACGCATTGCCGAATCCTTCATACAGGCTGGGATATGTAATAAAATCAGCAAAAGGATAGACATCCCAGAGAGAATACTTTGCCTTGCCGTTTCCATTGTTTCCCCAGGGATCTGCGATTTTGGTGGTTATCAGTCTAAGACTAACGTCATGCTCCCAGGCATATTCTTTCAACCATTCCACGTATTCAAACCCTTCGTCACCTGCTTCGTGAGATACCACCAGTTTGTTGCGGGGGTCATTCAGTTTTTTTACCAATTCAATGGCATGCTCAATCCCTTTGCGTTGAATAATTCGGGTGGGTTGTAGAATCATCCGGTCATCCGGTTTGAGTCCGATAGATTCTCGGAAAACACGGGCCCCTTCGACATCCATGCCGGGCGGATTCTCAAAGTCGAGGACATTGGGAATAATCGTCGATGAAATTCCTATGCGGAGTGCAAGCTGTTCCTGGGCATTGGAATTTATTACCACATGCTTTATGTTATACAAATTGGGCGGAAAGGCCATGCGGAGGAAATCATTAACCGCATTTATTGAAAAGCGATCTCGTTCCCAGTAAAAATCATGATTGTGAGATATGGTGGGAATCTGGGTTTCCGCAATGATTTCCGTCAACGCAAGTCCAAAAGAGATGTGCATGGGTATGGTAAGGACATTCTCGGCAATCAGAAGGTCGATCTTGAAGGAATCGATGAATTCATGGAGATGAACTTTCAATCGCGATCTTAAATCGTGAATGGCTTGGGTTACCAGGGGTTTTCGTCTTTTTTGGCCGATGACCTGGGCATTAATCCATCTATTTTCCTCATGTTGAAAATGTGCTTCAGGGATGAGAAAGCTTTTATCGCCATCCCTATCCAGTTCTCCGGCAAACCAGAAACAGTTGTGTCCGCTTTTTTTAAAGACTTCAGCCCACTTGCTCGATTCCAACGTAACGCCGTCTGTGCCTGCAAATCGCGTTGAAATAAATCCGATGTTCTTCGACATAGATTTACTACCTTCTATAATAACACCCATCGGTCTGTGTTATATATGGTTTTTTTGATCTGGTATGATGGGATGAAATCTTTCCGACATTTTATTGCCCTTTACCCCAACATATTGGCATGTGTCAATAAAAAAATCAATATATAGAGATGTGGCACAAAAAAATCGGAAACGAATTCTTGAGTGGATCTATACTCAAGTCTCCCATCCTAACTATTGCCCATCCACAAACGGCATTTTTCGGCCTTGGGCGGCGTTTTCGCTCTTTTGAAATCACGCTTCTCCTTCGGTTTCAAAATCGCTCAGACCTTGCCCCAAACCAAAATCTTTCATTTCTGGACGGACACAAACTATTATGCAGCCGCATCATATAGAGATGTTTTTTCTTGAATGCAACAATTATTTTTATAGGCCAAATGGGATTGATTTAAAAAGGGTGGTCGTATTTCATCGCCCGTTCCAGCAACAGACCGATTGCGGCACATTCGAGTCCAAACGGGAGATATCCGGCATAACCCAGAATCGGCATCTCAAATATCTTAAAGCCATCAACAAATGGAATGCTGTATTCCCACCTGGCCAGACTGTAGTAGTTCCACATTTCCCAGAATGCACCGCAAAAAAGACCCGCTGCTGCAGAAGATATTGCAAGACGCCGGTTTCCATGGGCCATGTCTGACAGCACATGCCCTTCTCCCATCAACACCTGAAGTGAAACAATGATGACTAAAGGAGAGACCCACAGTAAAGAGAAAAGATAATCGGCCCACACACCGATGCCGGCAAGGGCGGCACCGGATATTATGAGAACGGCAAGGGCCGATATTTTAGGATGTACACATCTTAAAGGTTTGAAGTCATTCAATCCCGACCGGACCCAGGAAACATTTTGAATCAGTTCTCGGACACCCAGAACCGCCGGCAGAACGGTGGAATAGGCGATGGTCGCATAAGAGAAATACGCCCAGGAACTGTAATGGACACCGGTGTAGCTCCAGTTCTGAACAAACCGATTCAGGTATTCAAAAAACCACCAGAATCCGGCGCTTACAGGGAAAAGCAAAAGAAAAAATCCAGTACGGTGACGCATCATACAACGTCCGGTTTGTCTATGGCAAAATGCATTAGTCACCAGGATAAATGAAAGCCACAGCGGCGTGAAGGTATGGGGCTGAAATCGGGCAAACCAGGGGAAGCGGGTCCATGCCAATACCCATGCAACGGTGCCGATGATGACACCCAGCCATCCCCACCAGGGGAAATGCCGTGTCGGCAAAGGTTCAATTCTAACCTGCCTGAAGGATTTTGCAGTTTTTAAAATGACCGGAATTGTTACAGCAACGATGAAGAGTGTGTAAAGGGCAAAAGCAACCCATGAAAACGGTGCATGGCAAACGTACAGGCTTTCGGGGGGAAATTCCAAATATCTTGCCATTGGATGGCCGGCCAGAAGAACCCCTAATATCGGCAAACCCAGCAGCATGGCCGTTAAAATAAAAAACTTGAACGATAATCTTTTCATGTTGCACAAACTATTTCTTTGGCGACGGTAATATTCTCACCACAGTTCTGTGCATTTTTTCTGCGTCTTTCAGTGAGTAGGTCTTTCGCACCTTTTTAAGACGACCTTCAGCGAACATCTTGACACATTCCGGGTAAAGTTCCCATTCCAGTTTTAGGCCTTTTTTCCGGACCGACGCCAGGGTGTCATCCTCGAAGATTTCATAGGCCTTTTGACCGATAATCGGACCTGAATCCTCGCCGTAATCGACAAAATGTGCGGTACATCCGCCAATCTTGCATCCATAGCGAAACGTATCCCCATATCCGTCAATACCGGGAAATGCCGGAAGCAGGGCGGGATGGATATTCATTATTCGTGGATGGTCCGGTACCGTATTGACCCTGTCGATAAAATATGGCGTCAAATTTCGCATGAACCCCGCCAGCACCAGAAGGTCAAACGGATACGGGTTCATCCGGTCAAGGAGCTTTGCCTCGGCAACAGCCCGGGTAATGAAAAAGGCTTTTACTTTTTCCTCATCGGCATCGGCCGGAAAGAGGCTCTGCTTTGAAAGCACGGCATCGAGATCAAAATCATCCGGAATCTTTACCGCCTCGGGTGTTTTTTTAAAACGTCGAATAACGGCACTATAATTCACGACAAAGGTCGGAATTTTAAGCCGACGCCCCCTTTCTAGGCCGGCGGCATCGGGATTGTCCGACCCGATGAATGCGATGCTGCCGTGGATATATCCCGATTCACATGCATCCATAATAGCTTGCAGGTTGGTACCGCTTCCCGATATCAGTGCTCCGATTCGAATGGGTTGATTCATTTGTTGAACACTCGTGTTGGTAATTCTTCAGCAGTACGAAAAAACAGGCACTTGATCGATAACGCTTTTAATTTTTCCTGTTAATGGCCATTTCATTCATGCTCAATTGGGATTACAATGCTTTTATCATCAATGGAATGGCAACAAAGGTGCCCAATGAACTGCCGATATTTGTAAAAACCACAACCAGAAGAATTCGCGTAATCTTATTTTTCCAGAAACCCCTTATGGAGAGTATGTCCTCCGGCAAATTCTCAAAATCCCTGACCTTCGGTTTCCGTGAAAAGGCCTCCACAAGCCCTGAAACCCAGCCGGCTGCAATCATGGGATTCAACGATGTTAACGGAGCGGCCAGAACTGAAGATAGAATCGTAAGGGGATGCCCAAAAGCGATAACGGCGCCAAGGCCTGCCAGAATACCGTTTGCCATTACCCACCAGGTGATCATTTTAGCCCCTGCATGGGTCCCGCCATGATAAAAACCGAAAACAAATATGACAAATATAACTAAAGGAATCATCCATTTTAAGATGCCCGATGTCTTCCTCTTGGGAGGGATTTGTTCTAAATTCGCCATGTCTATTTCGGAGTTCCAGTATTTTTTAATTCCCGGCACATGGCCGGCACCGACAACCGCAACGATCTTTTTGCCGGGTGCCGTCCGGATTTTATGGGTCAGGTACTGGTCCCTTTCATCGATGAGGATATCTTTGAGTACCGGAAGCGATTTCCCAACATCTGCAAGCAGGGTTTCAAGCACATCCTCCTGTTTCATCTTTTCAATGTCTTCCTCGCTGATTTCGTCGATTTCACCCATGGACAGGACCAGCTGAAACAAAATTTTGATCTTATCCCACAATCCCATGACCCGCCAGGTTTTTGCCAGGGTAACACGGATATTCCTGTCGGCAAGATGTATACCGGCGTCGATGGCTTCACCGCTTTCAATGGCTTTTATCATCTCCGCTCCGGGTTTAATATCAAGTTTGTTGGCGATCCGTTTTTGAAAAGACGCCAGAAGAAGATTCGAAAGAAGCAGAAAAGATTTTTTTTCTTTGATGACCTTAATGATATCCGTGTCCAGCCATTTATCTTTTTGACGAATTGACTGATACCTGGCTTCGCACAGTTCAACGCAGACGGTGTCCGGTCTTTCGGCTTCGATGACATCCGCCACCAGTTGTTCAGAGTTTTTGGATACGTGCGCTGTGCCCAAAAGTATGATCGTTTTGCCTTCAAAAGAAAGGCGATGTGTGTTATTGGTTTCGTTTTTCATCAGAATCCGATACGTATTTCAGTAAATTTCAAAATTTATGTCCCATAAAAAGATATATTAACCTAAGTTGGACTCAATTTAGGATTAATTTGTTTTTATGAAATAACACCCTAAATAATCCATCAAATGATTATATAAAAACCCGATTTTATCAACCCTGAACAAAAATGCATCAGAAAAATATCAAAATTAAACTGGAAAATTTATATTGCCGATATAATAAACGCATATATGTTCATCCTGATCCACTGGAATTTTTATATTCATATCAGGATATCAAGAATCGTGAAGTCGTAGGCTTGATAGCATCTTCCCTTGCATACGGCAAGGTGAAACAAATTCTTAAAAGTGTCTCATCAGTGCTTGATATTATGAAACCGTCGCCGTACCGGTTTTTAATGAATTCTAATTATATCTCCCTGTGCAATGCATTTGAGGGCTTTACCCATAGATTCGCCAGGGGAGCCCATCTATCGGCGTTGCTTTGGGGGGCGAAGAACATCATTACCCAATTTGGTTCCCTCAACGCATGTTTTATTGATAACCTGTCGCCTGATGACAAGACCTTAATCCCTGCCATGACTTTTTTTGCAAAAATGCTGACCGCAGGAAAAAATAAACCGGGCCATCTTGTCGCTTTGCCTGAAAAGGGGAGCGCATGCAAAAGAATGAACCTCTTTTTAAGGTGGATGGTTCGAAATGACAACGTCGATCCCGGAGGATGGGCGGATGTGCCGTTATCAAAACTGATCGTTCCCCTGGATACCCACATGCATAAAATAAGTCTTAAATTGGGTTTCACCTCGAGAAAACAGGCAAACATGCATACTGCTCTTGAAATAACCAACGGTTTTAAAAGGTTTGTACCCGATGATCCCGTAAAATATGACTTTTCATTGACACGGTTCGGGATCCGGGAGAGTATGAATATGGATAGTCTTTTATCTCAATTGAAAATATGAAAATTTAGAAATTTGACAAAAACTTGTTGATATTTTATAAATGTCCACCATGCAAGAATCTAATCTTTCAAAAATACTATCTAACAGAAAAAATCTGGAACGGATTCTAGAAAATCTCAACGTCGGGATTATCGCCCATGACTTGAATCGACAAATCTTTTATTTCAATGGACAGGCCGAAAAAATAACCGGATACAACAGAGAAGACGTTCTTGGAAAAGATTGTCATAATGTTTTTGGGGCTCCGCTGTGCGGTGAGCAGTGTTCTTTCTGTGGCAAAAAAGATGTTTTTAATGATAAAACCGAATATACAATCAATATTGCAACAAAAAACAATGAGCTCCGACGGGTCAAAATGTCCGTTACCACAATAAAAGATGAAAACAATCAAAACTTCGGGGTGCTGGCCGCATTAACCGATATGACCGATTTTTTAAACCTTGCGATTCGAGCTCGCAAAATTTCCAGTTTTTCAGGTATTCTCGGCAAAGACAGCAAAATGTTGACGGTTTTCCAGCAGATCCGGGATGTTGCCGGGTACGATTACCCTGTGCATATTTCCGGAGAAACCGGGACCGGCAAAGAACTGGTGGCCAACGCCATTCACAATGAAAGTCCCAGAAGCGGCGCTCCTTTTGTGCCGATTAACTGTGGAGCGCTTCCGGAAAGTCTCATTGAGAGTGAACTGTTCGGTCATGTTAAAGGGGCGTTTTCAGGCGCTATCCGCAATAAAAAAGGGCGTTTTGAACTGGCTGACAGGGGCACCATTTTCCTTGACGAGATCGCCGACCTTTCCAAATCGATGCAGGTAAAACTCTTGCGATTTTTACAGGACGGCACATTTGAAAAGGTCGGAGGTGAAAAAACGACTTCCGTTAACGTACGGGTCGTGAGTGCCACCAACAAGAATCTCAAGAAGGAGGTTCAGCAGAACAATTTTCGTAAAGACCTTTTTTACAGACTTAACGTCATTCCGATACATCTTCCACTGCTTCGTGAACGGAGAAACGACATTCCGCTTCTTGTCGAACATTTCTTGAACGAAGCCGAGGTGATGCATGACAGTAAACCGCAAAAAGTCTCCAAGGAAGCTCTTTCGATAATGATGGGCTATCACTGGCCGGGCAATGTTCGGGAATTACAGAATGTCATTCAATTTGCCATTGTAAATTGCAGCGGCGATATCATCTTGCCTAAAAATCTTCCCATGGAACTCAAGGATGAGAGCATCCTCCGTTCCTCCCGGGGGGCTTCGAGGAAACTGGATATTGAAATCGTAAAATCGGCCTTGGAAAAAGCCGGCGGTAACAAAGCAAAAGCTTCACGGCTGCTCAGCGTAGGCCGGGCCACCCTTTACCGGTTTTTAAGTGATTATCCCGAGACCCTATCCAGGGGTGATGAACAAAAGGGCCCTGAAAAGGAGCCCCCTTCGATCAGCACATCTTACCCAGATTGATCGCAAACAAACTGAAAGGACATATTATAAGGGCTTGCAGTAGACGACTACGACTACGGCTTCGTCCCTGATGCCTGGCATCCGGGACCTGATCTTTTGCTCAATCAGGGTTTTCCCTGACTCTTTTTTGGTTAGGCGTACTGATAAGCTGCCTCCATTTCACGGCCATTCACTTCAATGCCGATGGAACATGCTCTCCGGCAGTCCTGTCAAATGCGGTTTCCACACCGTCTTTTTTGGCTTTCTTCAGCATCTGTATTGTGGCTTCACAAATTGTGACATCCCTTTGTCAATTTCTTCCTTTTTGGATAAAACCTTCTGTTTTTCCGTTCTATCTCCTTCGTGGAAATATTTGTTGATGGAAAGTTGACAACCAAATCATTAATGGTAATGGTAATCGAATAAAAAGAATGCCACAATGTGGCAATTTAGTAAGATCAGGTGAATGAATCGGTAATATTTTAGCCCGTTGAACCCGTTAGGCCTGTGCAGTTCCCACTGCTTACTTCCAAGTCGACGTGTGAAATAAGGGCCGACAGAATGCCTTCTGGGAAAATTCTCTTTTCATTCCCGGCAAAATGGTTGTCTTGGTGGACAATGACGATAACCGGAAACGACTGGCCCGGCATCTCCCATTTATCGCATCTGTTAAAAAAATAGAAAACACGGCGACAGCTTATGTTTGCACGGACAATACCTGCAATGCACCGGTTACAGACCCGGAGGCGGTAAAAAATCTGTTGAATCAAGTAAGACACAGCAAACTCAACAATCCCTCAACTTATAAGAAACAGACCTATCTCTTTTAAAATACATTTTTTGTTATGATCTAGAGACTTTGAAGAGAGTGTTGTAATATTCCACTAAATATGAGATTAAAAAGAGTCAAAAATGCCACCGTTGCTAAGTCGTTGAAATGACCAGACACGTAGACACCGGAGTAAAGCAGGGGAGCGCATCCCCCCTGAACACGTACAAAAAAAGGATATTCAATATGTCTGATAATACGATTAAAGTTTATTCTCTGAGCACCTGCAGTCATTGTAAATCGACTAAAAAACTGCTTGCAGAGTGTACAGTCCTGTATGATTTCGTCGATGTCGATCTCCTGGAAGGAGAAGAGCGTCAGGCTATCCTGGAAGACGTAAAAAAATTCAACCCGAAATGCTCTTTTCCGACCATTATTATTGGTGACACCATCATCATAGGATTCAAGGAAAAAGAAATACGGGGGGCACTGGGTCTGTAATGGACGTCGAAAAACTTTACAACATGCTAAAAAAAATCCAGGAAGCCAAGGACCACTACTTTAACGAGGATCGGTACCGATTGTTTGATCTGCTGGGAGTCCTGACAACCAATAAATAACGTTATGGTTACATGGCATGTCCCTGCAGGCTGGCTTCCGCATGCTTTTCGCATTCTTTGATCTTGAACAAAACTTTTCATTTCTGAATGGACACTCGTTAGAATTTGTCGTAAGCGATCATTTCCGGGTCTACCCCGAGATTGTCCAGCATATCTTCAATGGCATCGATCATTGGGGGCGGGCCGCAGAGATAATATTCAATTTCAGTGGGATCGTCATGTGTGAAGAGGTAATTGTCATGCAGACACTGGTGGATGTATCCGGTCATACCTTCCCATTCATCCTCTTCTTTGGGCTGGGATAAGGCCATGTGAAATGAGAAATTATCATATTTTTTTTCCAAGTCTCTGAATTCTTTTTTAAAGAACAGTTCCAGCTTTGATCGAGCCCCGTACCAAAATGTGATTTTTCGTTTTGTTTTCAATGTGTTGAGTTGGTGGAAAATGTGAGACCTTAGGGGTGCCATTCCTGCGCCACCGCCGACAAAACACATTTCCCTTTTGGTTTCCTTAGCAAAAAAATCTCCATAAGGACCGCTTAATGTCACCCGGTCACCCGGTGTCAATTTGAAAATATAAGATGATCCTACGCCGGGGGGTGCTTCTATCGTCCCGGGGGGCGGGGTGGCGATCCGGATCGTAAATTCCAAAAGGTCTTTTTCACTGGGTGGATTTGCTACGGAATAGGCCCTGAAAATCGGCTCTTCTGTCTTTGCCTGCAACCCCCAGAGGTTGAAGGCATCCCAGTCGGGCCTGAACCTTTCGTCCACCCTGGCCCTGAATTCCGAAAACGAAAGCTGGTATTTAGGGATATCGATCTGAATAAAAGCCCCTGGCTTGAATTCGAGGGTTTCCCCTGGATCAAGTCTCAGAACCAGATCCTTGATAAATGTCGCTACATTGACGTTTGAAACCACCGTAGCGTTGTATTTTTTTGCATTGAAGATTTCTTCCGGCAGCCGAATTCTCAAATTTTCCTTAACTTTCAGCTGACAGGTCAGACGGACATTTTCCTTTTTTTCCCGTCGGGTCAGATGGGCAAGTTCGGTGGGCAAAATGCCTCTTCCACCCGCTTCTACCACGCACTTGCATGTCCCGCATGAACCTCCGCCGCCACAGGCCGATGGAATATAAATTTCATGGTCGGCAAGGGCAGATAAAAGTGTGATGCCACCGGGCACTTTTAAGCTTTTTTCATCGTCATCATTGATAACAATATCACAGTCGTCCTTTTTAACAACCTTGGCTTCCACCAGCAAAAGGAGCCCCACAAGGATGAAGATGATAGAGGAAAAAACTGTCAGGCTAACGAGGTATATCAACGGTAATTCCTTAATAATCCGTGGTTAAATGTCGAAGACAACCAGAACCCGGACAAGCCGGAAAAGTTACAAGTGATCTAAAGTTACAAGTGATCTAAAGTTAAGGAGTCGCTGCGCTCCGGCTGTTTATATTAAATTGACGGAATTCCACAACTTTAGTCACTTTAGTTCACTTTAGTCACTTCACACTTGATAAATTTAGATTTTTTTGCCACAAAAAGCACAAAACTCACAATTAAGGTACTATTACCCCTTACCCATTACCATACTTAAAGCGTAATCCCCGAAAATAACATAAACGTCATGGCCATAAGCCCGGTAATAATCATACTGATGCCGAAGTCTTCCAGCCCTTTAGGAACATCTGCATATCTCAGTTTTGTTCGAATTCCTGCCATGGTAATAATGGCAAGCATCCACCCCAAACCTGAGCTCGCGCCGTAAACCACGGATTCCATAAAATTGTAATTTCGCTCCACCATGAACAAAGAAGTTCCGAGAATCGCACAATTCACAGCAATCAGTGGGAGGAAAACACCCAGCGCCATATAAAGCGGAGGCGAATACCTGTCGATAATCATTTCCAGCGCCTGAACAATGGCCGCAATAACCGCGATAAAAATAATGAATTTTAAAAAGCTGAGATCAATCCCCGGAAAACCCGCCCAGAAAAGGGCACCTGGGGATAGCAGATAGTGATAAACGAGCCAGTTTACCGGTGTTGTAATGGAAAGCACAAACGTTACGGCCAAACCGAGTCCAATGGCGGTTTCCATTTTTTTGGAAATGGCAAGAAACGAACACATGCCCAGAAAATACGCCAAAAGTATATTACCGATAAAAACGGAATCTAAAAATATGCTGATAAGGTTTTCCATATCGTTCTAACTTAGTGCTCTAATTCATAAATGCGATGACGGAATCTCCATGGAATATTGGAATGTTGGGTAAAAAAACAAAATTTATCATATTTGTTAATTGCCAAAGGATCTATATATTGTAGATATCCCCTTTTCCTTTAGACCCATCATTCCATTATTCCAATAGCGAGTGAAGCGAAGCTAAGTTTTTTCTTTTGAAACCGTTTTTTGAAGCCACACAATCAGGCCGATGGTAATGAAAGCTCCGGGTGCCAAAACCATAAATCCCATATTCTCATATCCTGCAGCGTAAAGAGCATCAGGGACCACCTGAAATCCGAAAAGTTTTCCGGAGCCCAGAAGCTCCCGTATCACCCCGACCGTTATTAGAATCTGGCTGTAACCGAGCCCGTTGCCGATACCGTCAAGGAGGGAAAGAAAAGGGGGGTTGCCCAGAGCATAAGTTTCAGCCCTCCCCAGGATAATACAGTTTGTAATGATAAGTCCCACGAACACAGACAGCTGCTTGCTGATATCATACATAAAAGCTTTAAGAAGCTGATCGGCAAAAATTACCAGGGTTGCAATGACCGTAAGTTCCACGATAATACGGATATTTCTGGGGATAAACTTGCGCATCAACGAAATCAACAGATTGGAACAGGCCAGAACAAATGTCAGGGCAAGACTCATGACGATGGCAGTCTTCAACTGGACGGTCACCGCCAGAGCGGAGCATATACCCAGAATCTGGCCGGAAATCGGGTTGCTTTCCCAGATCGGTTTAAAAAATACATTAAAGGCTTTGGTTTTTGTTATCTTCATTTGATCTCATTTTTTCTGAATCTTTCAGAAAAAGGTTCATATTGCGTCAGTGTCTGTCTTAACCCGGCAGATAAAAATTTTCCGGTCATGGTGGCGCCGCTAATGCCGTCGACGAAATTTTTCCGACGGCTTTCAGGGATCCGATCTTTAACCGATCCTTTGGTAATGGTAATGGAAACAAAATTATTCTGGGCGTCCAGGATTTTTTTACCTTCGAAATTCTTCCGGAACCATTCTTTCTCAATCTCTCCGCCGAGACCGGGGGTTTCCTGATGGCTGTAGACGGTAAATCCTGAAATGGTGGTCCCATCATTTTTTATCGCCATATATCCTGAGATTTTTCCCCACAGCCCTCGGGAATGAATGGGGATGATATATGCTTGTATTTTATCCTGTTGAGAAAAAAGATAGACCGGCAGATCATTTTCCCCCTTTTTTTGTTCCGGAACAATTTTACCGTCAACATTAATCCATATCTGTTTGATGTTCTCGGAATAAAGTTGTCTAATGGTATTTTGTGAAACAGAGTCTTTGCCATCCATCAGGCCTACGGATTTTAATATGTTTTTTTGCTTGTCGAGTTCAATATTCTTAAGCTGATATTCCTTCAAACCGGTGGATGCCAGGGTCAGCAAACTGCCGCAAACCAGGCTCAGCACTGCTGCAAATAAAATGGATTTGATATAATTAGACATTTGGCAACCTTTTTTTCAGCCTGAGATGAATTTCAAAATGATCCAACAGCGGCGAAAACAGGTTCATGAAAAGAATGGCCAGCATAATTCCTTCCGGAAATGCCGGATTGAAAACGCGTATCATTACCGTTAATGCACCAATGGCAAAACCGTATATCCATTTTGAGACCTTCATTCCCGGGGCTGAAACCGGATCGGTGGCCATGTAAGTTATCCCAAATGCGAATCCGCCCATTACCAGGTGGTTAAGGGGCGGCAGTGCAAGCATCGCCACGGTGGAATTTTGGAAAACAAGGCTTACAATATATCCGGGAATTGCCGCAACCAGGATGCCTACAACTCCCCCGATTATTATTCTGTAGCTGGCGATGCCGGTAAAGATAAGAAAGCATGCCCCCATCAGACACATCAGCGCAGATGTTCCGCCGATGCTTCCCGGATATAAGCCGTAAAAGAGTTTGGGCAACGTAAACCCGGCTTTTGACAGCAAAGATTCTATAAATGCAGAAGTCCCTTGAACTGCGGAAACCGCAAGGGGGGTCGCTCCACTGAATGTGTCGACCCCTGAAGAATTTACATTGCTGACCACCGTCCATACGGTATCACCGGTCATTTTTATGGGATAGGCAAAAAAGAGAAACGCCCGTCCGGTCAATGCTGGGTTTAAAAAATTTCTTCCTGTGCCGCCAAAGATCTCTTTACCAAAGATTACACCAAATGAGATACCCAGGGCAACCTGCCAGAGCGGAATCGTCGGCGGAAGTGTAAGGGGAAATAACAGACCGGTAACCAGAAATCCCTCGCTAATGTTATGCCTTCTAATGGATGCAAACAAAACCTCCCATGCAAATCCAACACCATAGGATACAATAATTATCGGTAGAACAATTTGGAGTCCCTTGATGAAAACAGCGGCAAACGTAACCGGGAGTTCGGAGGCCAAATTCGACTGATATCCGGAATTGTAAATACCGAAAAAAAGCGGGGGAATCAGCGACACAATAACCAGGCTCATCAGTCGTTTCAGATCGAGGCTGTCTCGAACGTGAGCGTCGTTTTTTGTTACATTGGCCGGAATAAAGAAAAAGGTTTCGAAGGCCTCAAAAATAGGATGGAATTTTTCAAACCTGCCCCCTTCCACAAAATGGTTTCGTTTGGAATCGAAAATCTTTTGTATAAACTTCATGATTGCAACTGTTCCAAAAAGTATGCTTTTTTTGCTTCCTTGAGAAGATTTCTCAGCTCGATCTTTGATGGGCAGACAAAGGTGCAGAGACAGCATTCCACACAATCGAGCAAGCCGTGACTTAGTGCCTCCTCAATTTCATCTGCCAGTATGTTTTTGTATGTGAACTGGGGCAAAATATCCACCGGACAGACTTCGGCGCAGAATCCGCAATTGATACAAGCCCGTTCTTCACCATGACAATTGCAATTCATGGCCATGGACGATTTATTTAAAAAAGATAAAAATGCCCTGGACCGGCTGGGTTTATTAAATCCGGGTCTGGCAAACCCCAAAAACTCTTTTTCATCGCCTTCGGGAATCAACACCAGAGAGGTTTCATAAAACCCCATATATGAATCTTTGGAACCGGTATAACCCTTGAAAATTCCCCCGACGATATATCTGGCTGTTCCGGCATCGTCTGCATGTTCCTTTGTGATATGATTCAAAGGAACGCCCATTCGGGTCTGAAGATGCTTTCTTTTCCCGGCGAGGGATCCGCCTAAAACCACCGTCCGGTCCACCGGGTACTTTCCGGTCTTAAAGAGCATCGCCAAAAGAAGTACATCCTGCCCGTTGATATACCAGGACCTGTTTTCATCCGGACTTTTTTTGGTATAATAAAGCAATACGCCCGGATCGTCGGCAGGATAAAGCCCCTTGCAGGTGTGCGTCACATAACTGTTCAGGTGGTCTTGAACAAAAACATCGTCCGAAGATGTGCTTATGAGAAGCTTTTCTGATAGTTTCCGTAAAATTTTTAGGCCGAATTCAAATAGATCAATTTTGTCGTTTAAATAAGCTTCCGGCACGGGCTGGAAGGCCTCTTTGGAATTGAGACTGACAATGATCGATGGTGGGACGATGTCCGGGTTTGGAACATCTCGAAAGGGGAGCTCTCGAAACAGGGGCCACAGCCCGCCTGTCATTATCGTTTTAACCAGCTTTATTCTCTCCATACCTTTTAGCCTGGCTTCGCTGATAACGGGAAATGTTTCGTAGCCTTCATCCTGATCTAACTCTATGACGATCTCTTTTATGACTCTGCGGGGACCGTAATTGATTTCAGCGATTCTGCCGCCACCCGGTGATAGAAATACGAGTTGAGAATTTCGCTTGTCCTCAAAAACAGGGGAACCCACCTTAACCGTGTCATCGACTTTGATCTTCAGTCGGGGTTTAACAAAGGGGACTTTTTCAGGCAAAAGCGCCACTCTCGCCGGCTTCGCCAATGTTTCAAGGTCATGGGAAGGCAGGCCGGGAATATTGATATCGTAGCCTTTTCGGGTATGGATGGTAATCATAAATCGGTCTGTTGGTTTGTTGAAATGCTTGATGTTAGTATAGAATAAAAATTTTTATTTTGCAATATTCATACCGAAAGTTGTGATTAAAACTTTTGGCCGACATCCGGATACGCTATTTCATACTTGACACAAATGTCTTTTCAGCTTAGAAAATATTGGAGGGCCGGAGCGTAAATCTGTCGTGTTAAAGGTGAAAACTTGCTGCAAAAAAAAACCATTCGGATGACCAAACAGCGCAAAGTTATTCTTGAAGAGCTGGGAAAGCAACATACCCATCCGAGTGCCGACGAGGTTTATAGAATGGTACGCCATCGTCTTCCCCGGATCAGTCTTGGGACGGTTTACCGAAATCTGGAAGTACTTGTCCAGATGGATAAAATCCAAAAACTGGAACTCAGCGGTTCTTTGAAACGCTTCGACTGGGACACGAACAAGCACTACCATATTCGCTGTGTACGCTGTGACCGGGTGGATGATGCACCGATTGCACCCTTGAATCAACTTGAAAACGAACTTTACGGGGCAACTGTTTTTGAAATCATCGGACACAACCTTGAGTTTAAAGGGCTTTGTCCCAAATGTTCAGAAAACGCAACTCCGGACCATGCTGGATGACTACTTCCAACACCAGGCAGATCTTTCAGATTTAGAGTGCAATCTTCGCTGTCCCAACGATTGCAGCGCACCCGGATGCCGGCAGGCTGACGTCATTGTTGAAGTCACAATTTTTGACCTGATTAGACTCGGTCGATTCCTGAACACCCCCGTTTCCCACCTCTTTTCTCAAAATTGCCATCTGGGCTTGATGATATGTGAAGACAATATCCGCTATAAAAGACTCTTGATAAAGATGAAAAAACCGTGCCTTTTCCTTTCCGGGAATCAATGCGTTGTTCATGATGCCAAGCCTTTAAATTGCACACTTTTTCCGGAATCTTACCAGATACAAGGGGTGTTGCCGAAGCTTTCCCAAAACCCATTGTTTTATAAATTTCCATGTCTGAAGAAGCCCATCGCCATCTCGGAAAAAAGAAAGAAGGCGTTAAAAAAACTCAGGAGAATGAGTTTACTGGAACAGGCCCTATCCCATGCATATCTGTTCGGCGTTCCAAGTTTTGTCATTGACGAAAAACCCCTGAGAAAAGAACTTCGTCGAAGTCATCCGAAACCCCGAAAACTGTCTTTACAGGATTATGATAAACTCTTGAATAAGTTGCTCAAATCTTACAGCTTTATTGGGAGTATTATGGGGAAAATGTCCGGATTGGATGTCGAGTCAGAAATAAAAAATCTATTTGAAAAATTGGGCGATGGCGTCATGATGGAACATCTAATGGAAAAAATGGTTCGGCCGGTCGTCGTTCACAGATTAGAAAGAAATAACATCAAACAACTCAAAAGAAGCCTTCACCCATCTGCGATATGTTTCATATAAATAATCAATAATTACACGGCCAGTGAATATTTGATTTCAGGACCAACATTTCGTTTCTGATTCTAACGTCTCTGAATTTTTATAACTTAATTAGCGCCCATCCACGAATCCAAAATGAACACTAACTTGATTTGTAGCGGGTGTTCTATGATACATATGTGTATCATCAGTTATTTGTGAGACATTTTTTCAGAAGTGATGTGCTTTTGTGCTTTGTAAAAATCGATCTGAAAGTCAGCAATCCGCTGTATAGTGAGATTCTCGAATTCTAGTTAAGGCAGGGGCGGATCCTATTGCAATCCATCCCGGAGGTTAGAGTGCCGGGGGAGGTTATATCGGATTTTTGGTTTGGAAAACAAAACCTGGCACGGAATTTGATTAATATATTAAGATGAAGATAGAGCCAATATATTTTAACACTTAAAAAAGGAGGTGAACTATGAAAGCATGCCAACCTATTTTAAATACCGGCCTCCGCGGTTTTAAAGTCGCATCGACCCGGGTCAGCGATGTTGACGGTACTGTCGGTCGATTGATTTACAGAGGATTTCTCGTCCAGGATCTGGCCGAAAAAGTCTCATTTGAAGAGGTTGTCTATCTTCTTCTTTATGAAAGACTGCCTCAAAAAATAGAACTTGAAAATTTCAATAGACAGCTTGTCGCAGAACGTCAAATTCCGCCCGAGGTGATCGCCGCCCTTGAAACCCGGCCCAAAGACGCCCTTTCAATGGATATTCTTCAGGCAGCAGTTGCCCTTCTGGCACACCATGATCCTGATACCATGAAAAATTCTCCTGAAGCGGCACTTCGCATGGGCATAAAGCTCATTGCAAAATTTCCGACCATTGTCGCAGCCTGGGATCGCATCCGGAACAATAAAAAACCTCTTGATCCGGATCCGGAGTTGGGCCATGCTGCCAATTTTCTTTATATGCTTAACGGAACAATTCCTGACAATGAACTCACCGGCTTTTTTGATACCTGCCTGGTCCTTCATGCAGAACATTCTTTTAACGCTTCAACATTTTCGGCAAGACAGGTGGCCTCAACAAGAGCTCACATGTATTCGGCCGTTGCGGCCGGAGTCGGTTCTTTATCCGGAGAATTGCACGGTGGTGCAAATACCCGAGTCATGGAGATGCTCCTTGATATCGGTTCTGTCGACAAAGTTGAAGCTTATGTGAACAATCTGCTGGACACCGGTGGAATTATCATGGGACTGGGCCATGCGGTCTACAAAACCGATGATCCCAGAGCGCATATTCTGGCACCCATGTCCAAAAAATTGGGCGAGCGTATCGGAGAACCCAAATGGTATGAAATGTCCAAAATTCTTGAGAAAAAGGGTAAGGAAGCCTTTAGACAGAGAAAGGGCAGAGATATTTTTGTAAATGTCGATTTCTACAGTGCGGCCCTGTATTACTATATGGGGATACCGACAGACATTTTTACGCCGATATTTGCCATTGCCAGAATTTCCGGATGGGCTGCCCACGTGATCGAAGAGCAGTTTGGCGGTGCAGCAGCCAAACCGGTGCTTTACCGTCCCGACTCTGAGTATATTGGTGATTACTGCGGTCCTGATGTGTGCGCATTTGTACCTATGGATGCACGATGACGTTAATTCTAAAGAGAGGGTGACGGACGGCGTTAACGGCCTGTTCTGAACTGAGCCAGGAAAGGAGATCAAGTGAAAAAGTGGGAATGTACGGTCTGCGGCTACATTCATGTTGGAGAGGAGCCGCCTGAAATATGCCCGGTATGCGGCGCTGATCGAAGTAAATTTGTTGAAATTGTTGCCGAAGAAAAGGCTGAAGAAAAGACAACGGCAAAAATAGACCCCATAGCGCTTGAAACCGAAACAAAAACTTCAGATGCCAATGGAAAAACTCCTGACCCTCCGTCAAAATATGACCGGATTTATCAACTGATGGTCAAGCATCATGTCCATCCGATTTCAGTCCATATCCCCAACGGCTTACTTCCCGTTTCCGTTTTCTTTATCTTTTTAGCCGTCATTTTCAAGTTTGCCGGCTTAGGTCAGGCCGCATTCTATAACCTCATAGTTGTTGTCTTTGTCATGCCGATGGTAATTTTTTCAGGGGTTGTTGTGTGGCAAAAAAAATATAAGGGTGCGATGACAACCCTGTTTCTGACAAAGATGATTTGCGGTGGTGTGGTATCATTAACGGCAATGATATTGGTTATATGGTATATTGTTGACCCCGGCGTGTCGTCACTGGCTTCCACCCATTTAGTTGGGTTTCTCTTTGTTAACGTTGTGATGCTTGGTGCGGCTGTTACAGCCGGATTTCTCGGAGGGAAGCTCGTGTTCAGAGATTGATTTCATACAAAAAGGATAATAAACGATGAATCAACAGGAAAACATTCAGGCACTGGAAGCCCAAAAAGAAATTGAAAGAATTCTGGACGCGATTAAAGTGGAAATTCCCATTTTTTTGTTTGCTCAGCCCGGCCAAAATGATGTGTTCACTGAAGCCGCCAGGCAAGCCATTCGTTTTTTTCGGCAGCTCACCGATAAAATTGTATTGCGCGAATTTAATTTATATCATGAATCCGCAAAAAAATGGAACGTTGAATATTCCCCCACCCTGGTTTTCGATCCGGACCGATACAATATCCGATGGCTGGGAGCACCCCTTGGTGAAGAAGGACGTATTTTTCTGGAAGCCGTCATCCTCATAGGACTTCAGAAGAGTAATCTCAACGAACAATCACTCCAGGTCATAAAACGTATAGACACTCCAAGGGATATCAAGATATTTGTCAGTGCAAGCTGTCCGTATTGTCCCCAGCAGGCCCTGAACGCCTTAAAGGCGGCTGTTGAAAAACCCGATTTAGTTTCTCTGGAAATTGTCGACATCCAGGCCAACCCCGAACTTGCTACCCGATATTCAGCCCAATCTGTTCCCCAAACATATGTAAATGATATTTTGATTGCCCAGGGCGCGCAGACGGAAGAGCTTTTCATACTATCTTTGGATAAAATGGAACAACAGACGGTATTCATTCCCGAAAGTGATGCAGAGGAAGTTGAAACAGATTTACTGATTGTGGGGGGCGGTCCGGCCGGACTAACAGCCGGAATTTACGCGGCAAGAAGCGGTCTTAAAACGGTGGTTGTGGAAAAAGGGGTCCTTGGGGGTCAGATAGCTACAACCCCGATTGTTGAAAATTATCCTGGCCTCAAACAGATCGGCGGGAAAACACTTGTGGATATTATGGTGACCCATGCTTTGGAATATGTACAGATTTTTCCGGGGGAAGGGGTTATTGAGATTACATCCAATGATTCTATCAACGTTCAAACCACCAGACGAAAGTTCAAGACCAAAGCCGTATTAATGACCACCGGAGCCACCCACAGACATCTTCGGGTTCCTGGAGAATCTCGTCTGTCGGGGCATGGTGTCAGCTATTGCAGTACCTGTGACGGCCCGCTTTTTAAGGGGAAAAAAGTCATCATCGTCGGCGGTGGCAACAGTGCCGTTACAGAAGCACTTAATATGCATCATATCGGTGTGGATGTCACCCTGGTTCACAGGGGAGACAACCTGAAAGCTCAGGATTTTCTAGTGAAAAATCTGATACAAAATAATATTCCGATACTTTTTAATTCTGAAGTCAAGGAAATCAGGGGAAAACATAACGTAGAAGACGTCCTGCTTTACAACAACAAAACTGAAGAATCTTATCCTCGACCCGTTAATGGCGTCTTTATTGCCATTGGGTATAATCCCGCTGTCGAGTTGGCAAAAAAAATGAAGATTGAGCTTACGGATGAAGGGTTTATCAAGCATGATAATTACAGAACAAATATCCCGGGAATTTATGCAGCCGGCGATGTGTCGGGTGGATACAAGCAAATCGTAACAGCTGCCGGACATGGTGCTGAAGCGGCTATGGTTATATTTGAAGACATCATCAATCCATACTGGACCTGAATTTTCATGACAATCGCTCAATTTAGGTAAAAATATCGATACCGTCCACAGGGAGGCGCAGATCGAGGATCAGATGTTATTTTATGATGTTTCTTGCCGAATTTAATTTCCCTTTAACGATTTGGACATATAAAATTCCATTGATATTTATATCTTTTGATCCATAACCCCGGGCTTCTGCGAGTTGTTGTAAACATCACCACCTTTTGGTTTAAAAGTGAACAAGCAACAATCCATATCAAATAATTCAATTGAAACCCCCGAGGAATGGGTTGAACTGTATGGTGACTATCTCTACCGATACGCATTTTATAGGGTTTATGAGACCGCCGCTGCAGAAGACCTGGTTCAGGAAACTTTTCTGGCCGCCCTTCATTCGATTAAAAATTTTCAATACCGCTCATCCATAAAAACCTGGCTAACCGGTATTCTTAAACACAAAATCATTGATCATTTTCGAAAAAAGGCAAAGGAACAACAGATTGATGATATTGAACCCAATATTAATAAATTGGATGGATTTTTTGACCAGAATGGACAATGGAAAATTAAACCGGCTAAATGGGACGCCGATCCACAAAAACTCTATAATCAGAAGGAGTTTATTAAAGTTCTCCACAAGTGTTTGGCGGAACTTTCCGGCAGACAGGCCAGTGCGTTTATACTCAGAGAAATTGTTGGTGAAAATACAAAAGAAATTTGTAAGATTTTGGACATTTCTGCGACCAATTGTTGGGTGTTACTTCACAGAGCCCGCATGTATCTAAGGCAATGTCTTGAAATCAATTGGTTCAACAATTAGGATGATAGAGAATAAAGATGAAGCACTGGATGTTTAATTGCAAAAAAGTGACATACTTGGTGTCGGAATCCCTTGATCGGAAACTGGCTTTGTCCCAGAGACTGGGGATGAGGATGCACCTGATGATGTGTAGATTCTGTTCCCGATACCAAGCGCAGTTACTTTTTTTACGTAAAACAGCTCGGCTGTATTCTGAAAGCAGCGAAGACTCGAACCTTTCAATTCGACTGTCGTCTGAGGCTGGTAAACGGATTGAAGAATCTGTGGTCCGTTTTCTGGAAAAGCATGAATGAGTCTGTTGATTAATGAGGATTTTTGTTCAAGGGAAGATGCAACATGAAAAATAAAATCGTAAAAGATTTAATGATTCCCATATCGGAATACGAGACTATTTCCATTGAATCCAATTTACATGAGGCCGCCTTTGCCCTTGATAAAGCTCAAAAAGCGTATGAACAGAGGACGCATCCCCATAGAATCCTTCTTATATCTGATGAAAATGGAGAAATTGTCGGCAAAATCAGCCAACTGGATGTCCTCAGAGCATTGGAGCCAAAAGGACAACAGATCCATGATTCCAAAATCCTATCCAGGTTTGGGGTCAGTCCTCAGTATTTAAAACCGATGCTGAGTCAATGCGGATTTTGGGATAAACCTTTGATTGATATCTGTAGAGGTTCGGGCCGGCTCAAAGTCAAAATGCTGGTTTGTGCTCCAGCCGAAGGAGAGTCTGTTCCGGAAGACGCTTCCCTGAGTGAAGCCATACATCAACTGGCTCTGGAGCATCATCAGTCTTTACTGGTAACCCGGGGCAAAAAAATTGTGGGGATTCTGAGACAAACAGATATGTTCAAAAAGGTTGTGCGAACACTTGCCGTTTGTGAACTCTAACTGTCCGGAACGTATCTTCTTAATGAGTTCTGTGAGTGGAATTTTTGGGATTAATCTATGGCGGGAGATTTTAAATTTAAGATTGGTGACGGTCATTATAACGTAAAACGATTTATTTTTCTTGTTGCCGGTATATTGCTCTTTGCACTGGTGTATTATGCTCCGTCGTGGTCAGACGCCATCGATCCGGCCGGAAAACATTTTGTGCTGAACAGAGAGGGAAAAGGCGCTCTGGCGCTATCTCTGTTTGCCACAATCTGGTGGGTTTTGGAAGTCGTACCCGTCGGGGTTACCAGCCTTGCTATCGGCGTTCTTCAGGTCTTTTTTCTTATCCGTCCGGCCAAAGCGGCGTTCACGGATTTTATGGACCCGTCGGTCATGTTTATCTTTGCCTCCATCGTCATCGGCATGGTTTTTACAAAAACAGGACTCACCAAACGGATGGCCTATAAAATGCTGGTGATCGTCGGTGAAAAAACCAGCATGATTTATCTCGGCTGTTTTGTATTGATCGCTGCTTTGACACACATAATGGCCCATACAGCGGTGGCGGCAACCATATATCCGCTCCTTATCTCTATTTACGGGCTTTATGGAGAAGAAGGCCAACCAACGAAGTTTGGCAAGGGGCTCTTTATGGGTATGGCTTATGTCGCCGGGGCAGGAAGCATTGTAACGCTATTAGGTGCTGCACGGGGTGCGGTTGCCATCGGCTTTTATAATGACATCATTGGCCGGGATATCACATTTTTCCAATTGACTTATTACATGCTTCCCATTGGGTGGCTGATGGTTTTTTTATTGTGGATATTTTGTCTGATTTTCTTCAAGCCTGAAAAGAGCTCTATCCCGGGGTTAAGGGAAAGAGCAGTTCAGCTTAATAAAAATCTGGGGCCGGTTACCAGAAAAGAAATAATCGCCATGGCCATCATCTTTGTCTGTATCCTGGCAATGTCTCTGAGTTCCTTTTTTCCGGATTTTAAGATTCTCGATAAAACCGCCATTATCTTAACATCAACGATTCTTTTTTTTATCACAGGGATTCTGGATATTGATGATCTTGAAGAAATACCATGGAATATTATCCTGCTCTTTGCAGGTGCCATGAGTATGGGTTTTTGCCTCTGGGAAACAGGTGCGGCCAAGTGGCTTGCGGTAAAATGGCTGATGATATTCCATAATTCAAGCAGTTTCTTCTTTATTATGGGTATTGCATTTTTCATTATGATCATGACCAATTTTTTAATGAACGTAGCGGCCATTGCGATCTCCCTGCCGGTTGCTTTGGTGCTTGCTTCTTATCAAGGCGTAGCACCGGATGTCATCCTTTTTACATCCTTGGTCATGGCAGGAATGCCGTTTCTGTTGCTTGTCGGCGCCGCTCCAAATGCAATGGCATATGAATCCAGACAGTTTACACCCGCTGAATTCTTTCTATACGGAATACCGGCCAGTATCTTGCTGATCGCAGTGGTTGGTTTTGCAGTTTATGTTCTATGGCCGATCATGGGCATGCCGATTCATTGACGGTTTCATAATAAGAATATCATTTAAAATCATTAACATAATTCATCAGTTGTTCGGGGTTATAATAAAGGAGGGCATTATGGGTGAGATTGTTCACACATCACATATTACGATCACGAGAGAAATGGGGCCTACCCGGAAAGCCCTGATCAAGGGTTTTGCTGAACCGGTCTATTACGGGGTCCACGGCGGAATCAAAGATTTCTATAAAATCGATCCGGGAAAAGAACATGCGGCGACGTTAGATCACATTGTCGGTGCTGTGGGCGGCTGAATGATGGGCACACTGGCCGCGGTGCTGGCCGGCAAAAAGATTCGGACCTTTCAAAATCTGTTTCAAGCCATCGTGACCGGCGACATCGAAGATGTCGACGGTGTTTTGAAGATTACCCGTATTAATGTCAGTTACCGGCTTAAATTGCCAAAGGAAAAGAGGGCGGAAGCAAAAGATGCGCTGGAAGCCTATTTGAAATTGTGTCCCGGAGCCCAAAGCGTCATCGGCTGCATCGATATCAACCATGAACTGAATATGGAAGACTTCACTGAATAAAAAAGGAGGAATTGTATGAGTCAAACAGAACAAAATTTACAGGAAGCATTTGCCGGGGAATCCCAGGCCAACCGAAAATATCTTGCATTTGCGAAAAAGGCAGATCAGGACGGTTACCCACGGGTTGCCAACCTCTTCAGGGCGGCTGCAGCGGCTGAAACGGTCCATGCCCATGCACATCTGAGGGTTCTCAAAGGGATAAAATCAACTGCTGAAAACCTCAAAGAGGCCATTGCCGGGGAAATCCACGAGTTCAAAAGTATGTATCCGGCCATGATCGCCACCGCGAAATCTGAAGGTAACAAAGGAGCCGAGAGAAGCTTTTCCTATGCCAATGAAGTTGAAGAAATACATGCTGAGCTTTACCAGAAAGCACTGGACAGCCTTGAAAATCCTGGCGCTGTGGAATGCTATTATGTTTGTGCCGTGTGTGGCTATACCTGTGAAAATGAGCCTCCGGAAACATGCCCGGTTTGCAAGGCCAATATCAAGGCTTTTTCCAGGGTGGATTAGAAAAAATCCCAATAGTTCTAAAATTTAAAAAGGAGAAAAAATGAAGGTAAAAGTCACTGAAAATTGCATGGGAGATCGGCGTTGTAATGACTTATGTCCTGAAGTTTTCGAATACGATGAGGACGAACTGAAGTCAATTGTTAAGGTGGATGAAGTCCCCGCACAATACGAGGTGCTTGTCAGGCAGGCTGCAGATGAATGCGGTGCCGATGCCATTATAATAGAAGATGAGTGATTACATTTAAACGGGGTCAGGGTTAAACGGTACAAATCCGGCCCCGCAGCTTTTTTTCCTTTTTGTTTACGCTCATTTAGGGTTTGACATGCCACAGTGTGGGATTATAATGATATATTAAGACCAATAGCACGAAATCGTATCCTGCAATATTCAACAGTCACATATTCAACCCCAGGAGGCACATCATGAAAGAGATATCAATTCTTGTTGGCGGTAAAGCGGGGGATGGTATCCGGCAGGCCGGTCACATTATTGCCCGACTTCTGAATCGAATCGGCTATCGGATTTTTTTCTATGATGATTATCCCTCTCTAATACGTGGCGGGCACAATTTTTCCATCATCAGGGCCTCGGAAAAACCCATCGTTGCGCACAAAGAGACGGTCGATGTCATTGTAGCTTTAAATCAGGATGCAGTGGAAAACCATAAACATCGACTCAATACCGGCGGGGTCATTCTCTACGATTCAAAAAAAGCGGATGCCGAAGGTATAGGGTTTGACTTTATGGACATTGTCAAAAAATTTGGCGGAAAACCGATTATGAGGAATACCGCAGCCATCGGAACCCTGGCCGGCGTATTAAATATTGAATGGTCTGTTCTGGAAAAGGTCATCATGGATGCCGTTGGAAAGAACGTGGACTTAAATCTCAAAATCGCTCAGCATGCTTACGACCGGATTGAAAAACCTTCCAAGTCTGTGCCCAAACTGGAGCAAAAATCCCTTCCACTCATTTCCGGCAATGAGGCCATTGCCCTTGGAGCGGTCAAAGCCGGTCTGAATATGTACATTGCCTATCCCATGACTCCCGCATCGGCCATTCTCCATTATCTGGCAGCCCACGAGGATGAATTGGGGGTGGTTACAGTGCACCCTGAAAGTGAGCTTGGTGTTGCCCTCATGGCACTGGGGGCGGCCTATGCCGGCGCAAGGGCTATGGTCGGCACCTCCGGCGGAGGGTTCGCGTTGATGACCGAGGCATTGAGCCTGGCCGGACAGGCTGAACTCCCCATGGTCATCGTGGAAGCTCAGAGACCCGGGCCAAGTACCGGCGTTCCCACATATACCATGCAAGGGGATCTTGCCTTTGTTATCCATGCGGGGCATGGGGAAATTTTAAAGGTGGTGCTGGCACCCGGAGATGCCGATGAGGCATTTTATATGGCAGGACTGGCCATGAATCTTGCGTGGAAATTTCAGATTCCGGCCTTTGTGCTTTCCGACAAGCATTTGAGCGAAAGCATATTCAGCTTTGAAGCCGATCTGGACAAGGTTAAACCGGAGAAGCCACTTCTTTGGAACAATAAGGGAGAATACAAAAGATATCTTGATACTCAAAACGGCATTTCACCCCTGGCCTTTCCTGGAAATCCGTCGGCAATTGTTAAAGTCACTTCCTATGAACACGATGAGATCGGCATTACCATTGAAGAACCAGAGGCGATTTCCCGGATGCAAAGGAAACGGCTGCGCAAAAGAAAAGCCTTGGAAGATGAGCTTGAACAATATGAAGCAGTGAAGGTATATGGAAATCCTGATTCAAAAACCGTTCTCCTCTGTTGGGGTTCAACTAAAGGGGCGTGTATAGAAGTGGCTGAAGCCCTTGATCTTAAAGTAGTTCAACCCCTGATATTGGAGCCTTTTCCGGTAGAGGCGTTAAAAAAAGCCCTTTCCGGCGCTGATAAGATCATAGATGTGGAAGTCAATGCCACCGGACAACTGGCAAAACATGTTGCCGGTTACGGCTTCTGCATTGACGATATGATTTTACGTTTTGATGCGCGTCCTTTTACCGTGGATGGTTTGCTTGACAACGTTAAGGAGGTGCTCCCATGACAACCATTAAAGAATTTGGTACCTATGCCCCGAATACCTGGTGCCCCGGTTGCGGCAACTTTGGCATTTTAAACACCACCAAAAAAGTCCTGTCCCAGCTTCAAGAAGAGGGTCTGGATCCCAGTAACATTGTCCTGGTTTCAGGAATCGGATGTCATGCTAAAATTGTAGACTATGTCAACGTCAACAGCTTCTATTCGATTCATGGTCGGGTTCCCCCGCCGATGACCGGAATTAAACTGGCCAATCCGGATCTGGTGGTGATCGGCCATTCAGGTGACGGAGACGCATATGGTGAAGGCATTGAACATCTCATTTTCAGTGCCAAACGAAATATAGACATGACGTTCATTGTCCACAACAACAGGGTATACGGACTCACAACCGGTCAGTTTACACCCACCAGTCCACCCGGCTTCAAAGGGCGGTCGACCCCGAAAGGCAGCCCCGAAGAACCATTGAATCCCATTGAACTCATTCTGTCCGCCGGTGCCACTTTTGTCGCCAGAGGTTATACGCGGAAAATGAAACATCTCCAGTCCTTGATTAAAGCCGCAATCAGTCACAAGGGGTTTTCCTTTATTGATGTGCTTCAACCCTGCTTCACTTTTTTTGATACCTATGATTATTACAACGAAAGGGTATATGAGTTCACCCAACAAGATCACGATGCTTCCAACAGGAAAGCTGCTTTTGAAAAGGCCAGAGAATGGGGCTACGGAGCCGGAGAGCGGATTCCCAACGGTATCTTTTATCAGGTAGAGAAACCCACATACGAAGAAAAGCTTTTGGCAGGAAGAGTTCCTGTTCAATTAACACCAGGGGATATCCGGGCGGTCCTCGAAAAACATATATAATAGAGCGTTTTGATAAAAAACTTCCCGGCTTCTGATACAATTCGAATTCAACAGAATAAGGAGCGTAAATCCAATGAGAGAAAAAGTTGAAAAAGCGTTAAATGATGTCAGGCCATCTCTTCAGGCAGATGGCGGAGATGTGGAACTTGTGGAGGTGGAAAATAATATTGTCAAGGTAAGATTAAAGGGCGCCTGCGCCGGCTGTCCCATGTCCCAGATGACACTCAAACAGGGCATAGAACGGTATATTAAGAAGCTAATTCCTGAAATAATCAGCGTTGAGTCCGTGTGACTTCTTGACAAATTGTAATAATTTAGTCTTTTGGAACAAATGGATTTCAAAGGCGCTTCAGGAAAAAAAATAATTATACCTGAGGCGGCAATGTTTTTAAAAGGCTGAAGTGTTACAACAAAATAAGGAGCAGTCTCTATCCCTGAAAAAGAAAGGTGTTGGTATTTGCAAAGTGAAAGTAAGCTTGACGAGTCTATTTTTATTGGGAGCTTACCACCCAACCCCTTGACAATGCCCGATCATTGAAGATATGGAGGGTAGTTCATGATTAAAGTCAAAATGTTTGCAAGTCGTTAAGGATTCTTCATATGAAATTTGAGCCTAACGCCGGGGTTGGATAAAGGGGGCGTTTTTCAAAGGTATCGAGAACTGATGGGGTAAAAGGAGGGTTTCATGGCAGTAATTACCATTAGCAAAGAATTTGGCACTGAAGGTGAAAAGGTCGCATCGCTGGTAGCGGAAAAACTTGGTTACGATTACATCGGAAAAAATTTAGTCGCCGAGATCGCTAAAGAACTCCATATCTCTGAAAGTGAAGCGGTAACGTTTCGCAAAGCTTCCCAGTCACGAATTCTTCGTTTCGTCGATCGCTACACTTGCTCTATTGTTCAGAAAGTGGTTGACCGTGAACACGGCTGCCTGGACGACAAGAACTATTATGAGGTCACCAAAAAGTTGGTTGAAAATGTATATGAAGCCGGTAACGTCATCATTCTTGGATGGGGAAGCCAGTGTCTTTTAAAGGAAAAACCGGATACGCTTCATGTTCGTTTGATTAAAGATAATGATCTTAAAATAAAAAAGCTTATGCAGGCTGAAAATCTGAGTCACAAAGCTGCAAAAGACTTTATTGACAGAGAAGAAGGTGATTTAAAGGCTTACATCAAACAATACTTTAACAAGGACTGGAATTCCGCTCACCTTTATAATCTGATTATAGATATGGGGAAAACCTCGGTGGAAAAAGCCGTTGGCATGATATGTGACAACGTGGTGCATAAAACCAAATGATCGAAATTTAAGTATGCCTTGTACCTGAAATAGTTAAACTGCAAAATTTATTTGGGATAATTCAAAATATCAAAAAATTTAGATGATTTTTTCAGAGAATGAACGCAAAGTCGGTTCACCGTGAAAAAAAAGGAATAATGCCTTTAAACCCTATTAAGACCATGACATCCACCCGGCAACTGGTTGCCGATCAAATTTTCAAGCCTACCCAGCGGTTTTTCAGAAAAGAAGCTGCCAGCAGTGTATTGCTTATTGCCGCGACGATCATTGCCCTGATTTGGACCAATTCCAACATCGGGGAAACCTACCACAGCTTTTGGCATACCGAAGTCTCCTTTACCATAGGACCTTATAGTATCAGCAAAACACTTGTCCACTGGATAAACGACGGGCTAATGTCCTTGTTTTTTTTTACGGTGGGTCTTGAGATTAAACGGGAAATCCTTGTTGGAGAACTCGCGACTCCAAAAAAGGCTTTGCTGCCGGTGTTTGCCGCGATAGGAGGAATGATTGTACCCGGCCTTATCTATGTAGCACTTAATGTCGGGTCACCAACCATAAGCGGATGGGGAGTTCCCGTTGCAACGGATATCGCCTTTGCTTTGGGGGCTGTGGCCGTATTCGGCCGCAGACTTCCCGTTGGCCTGAGAATTTTCCTGGCAGCTTTTGCCATTGCCGACGATCTGGGTGCTGTCGTCATTATCGCCATCTTCTATACCAAGGGAATCGTCTGGTCTTATCTTATCATCTGCCTGTTTTTGATTTTCGGACTTGCCGTCGCAAACTTTCTCTGGATCCGATGGACGCTGGTATATGCAATTCTGGGACTTGCCGTCTGGTTTTTTGTTCTGGGATCCGGCATTCATCCCACCATCGCCGGTGTTATTGTCTCTCTTTTTGTGCCGGCCCGGGGAAGGTATGATACCGACAACTTTTTGCAAAACGTAAGGAAAATAACAGAAAAGTTTGAATGTGAGGAACAAAGTTGTGGCCATTCAATCCTGCTGAATCAGGAACACATGTATGCTGTTCAAGCGCTGGAACTGGCCTGCCATGATGTGGAAACACCTCTGCAGCGGTTAATGCACGCCCTGCATCCATGGGTTGCATTTTTAATTCTGCCTTTTTTTGCTATGGGGAATACCGGTTTGACTTTTCACGGTATTGTTTTTTCGGAAATAGCCTCAAATACGGTAATCATGGGGATTGTCTTTGGTCTGGTTTTCGGAAAGCCCATAGGAATCATGCTATTTTCCTATTTCTCGGTTAAGACCGGGCTTGCTTCCTTACCCCAAGGTGTCAGGTGGTCGCATATTTTTGGAGGGGCCATGCTTGGTGGAATCGGTTTCACCATGTCTTTGTTTCTTGCCGACCTTTCATTTTCAGAGCCCCAAATACTCAATTATGCCAGAATTGCGATTCTGACAGGATCAGTTCTTTCGGCGGCAATGGGTATGTCATACCTCGGTTTTATCAGCATTTCCGCTCCTGATGAAGAATGATCGTATGGGTGAGATCTAAAAGAAACATAATTGCGATTCCGATATTCGGAAGCGTGAAGCGGTGAAAAAGCGGAGTATACGCGTAATATGTGAGGGTTTAGAACCATCTCACAACACCGTTAAGGGCACTGTTTTTGAGATAGGTTTCTAATTGGGAGGATACATATGGAATTTGCATTATCTAAAGAACTGCAGATGTTGAAAAAAGCAGTTTCTGAATTTGCGACTAAAAAAATTGCACCCTATGCCGATCAATGGGATGCGGACCATTACTTTCCGTATAAAGAAGCTATCAAGCCCATGGGAGAACTCGGTTTTTTCGGAACGGTTATTCCTGAAAAATACGGTGGGGAAGATATGGGCTGGCTGGCAACAATGATTGTGACCGAGGAAATTGCAAAAGCATCAAGCTCTCTGAGGGTTCAGATCAACATGCAGTGTCTTGGAAGCGCTTTTACCATATGCAAATACGGGAGCGAAGCCTTAAAACAAAAATACATCCCCCAGTTGGTTAACGCCGACACCATCGGTGGATTTGCAATCACAGAACCCGATGCCGGTTCCGATGTGATGGCCATGACGTCAACTGCAGAGGATAAGGGAGATCACTGGCTCTTAAACGGCTCCAAGACCTGGATCTCCAATGCAGATGTTGCCGATGTAATTATCTATTATGCCTACACGGATCCGGATGAGGCATCCAAAGGTCTTTCGGCTTTTGTTGTGGAGCCGAAGAACTTTAACGGTGTTAAAACATCGGCTTTAGAAAAAATGGGGTCTCACTCCTCTCCCACAGGTGAAATATTTTTAAGCAATACACGGGTGCCCCGGGAAAATATCATTGGAAAACCCGGAGACGGCGCAAGGATACTCTTCGGCTCACTCAATCAGACCCGTCTTTCTGCAGCAGCCGGTGCCGTGGGAGTTGCCAGGGCATGTCTGGATGTGTCGCTGAAATATTGTAATGAACGGAAACAGTTCGGCAAACCCATCGGTGAGTTTCAGATGAATCAGGATATGATTGCCCAGATGTCTGCTGAGATCGAGGCTGCCCGGCTCCTGGTTTACAAGGCTGCCTGGGAAAAGGATCAGGGGAACCTCAATAACGGTCTCGATGTGGCACAGGCAAAGTATTTTGCCGGTGAAGTCGTAACAAAGTGCGCCAACTATGCCATGAGGATTCTCGGGGCATACGGATACTCGACAGAGTATCCGATAGCACGCTTTTATCGGGACACCCCCACCTATTCCATGGTTGAAGGATCGACCAATATCTGTAAATGGATCATTGCTCTGGATCAGCTTGGGATTCGCAAAGCGAACAGATAATTAAAGGAATTTCAGCTATTTTGATTTTCACTTGCCGACCCTGCAGTCCCGGTCCGACAGGACTCTGGGATTGTACGCGCTATTGCAGAACTATGAAGCAGAAAAATGGAGGACTATTATTATGGCCAAGGAAATTGTGGCTCCCCTTGCCGGCAGGGTGTTTCAGTTGAAAATAAAAACAGGCGACAGGGTGGAGGCGGATGAAGAAATTATGGTTGTTGAAGCGATGAAGATGGAAACGCCGATATTTGTTCCCTGGGATGGAACCATACGGGAAGTCAGGATTAAAGAAGGGGACGAAGTGGCGGAAAACGATATCCTGGCCATTATCGACGAAGAATAAATCGAGGTTTAAACCATGAGACCCTATTTTGAGAAAATGACCGAATTCGGCCATGAACTAAAAAAAGGTCGAATAAAAAGCACCGAAGAAAACCGCATCCGGATCCAAAAGATCGAGGACCAAATAGCGGATGAAGTCAACCGGGTTAAAGGGGCTGGATTTTCTGAAGAAAAAATTAATGCCAGAGGACAGATGACGGTATGGCAGCGTCTTGAATACCTCGTCGATCCCGGCACATGGTGTCCATTGCACACCCTCTTCAATCCAATGAACAATGTGGAGGGGACCACAAACGTTATTGATGGAATCGGCAGGATTTCGGGCAAATGGGCCGTTATTATCGGATTTGACAATAAAGTGATGGCCGGGGCCTGGCTGCCGGGACAGTCTGAAAATATTCTTCGGGTGACCGACCTGTCCAAACGCTTGAATATTCCTTTGGTCTGGCTGGTTAATTGCAGTGGTGCCAAATTGACCGAACAAGAAAAGTTCTATGCCGGTCGTCGCGGTGCCGGAACGCCTTTTTTCAGGCATGCCGAACTGGAACAACTCGGAATTCCGGTGCTTGCCGGGATATACGGCACAAACCCGGCCGGCGGCGGATACCAGAGTGTCAGCCCGACCGTACTGTTTGCACACAAAGACTGTAATATGGCTGTCGGCGGGGTGGGCATTGTCAGTGGAATGGCGCCCAGAGGGGCTTTTAACAAAGAGACTGCAGAGGACATCATTTCAAAGGCAAAAGCATTCAAAACCAAGCCGCCGGGTTCGGTAAAAGTCCACTACGATGAAACCGGTTTTTTCAGATATGTTTTTGAAGATGAGACCGATGTATTGGACGGACTCAAGGATTATATGAAAGATATGCCGGCGTATCATCCCAAATTTTACCGGGTGGCTGAACCCAAAGAACCCCGATTCCCAGCGGATGATCTCTACCGTTTGGTTCCTTTGGAACCCAAAAGGGTGTACGATTTTGACGAAGTGCTGGCCCGTCTTGTGGATTCAAGTGAACATATGGAGTTTCGTCCGGAATATGGACCGGAAGTCTATACCGGATTATGCAAAATGGACGGATTTCTCGTGGCATGTATCGGCAACCGACAGGAATACCTGGGGAAGAATTATCCGGAGTACGCCGATTATCCCGGTATGGGCGCAAAACTCTATCGTCAGGGGCTGATAAAAATGAACGAGTTCGTGACCCTTTGCGGAAGGGATCGTATTCCGATTGTCTGGCTCCAGGACAGCACCGGACTGGATGTGGGGGATGCGGCTGAAAAGGCGGAGTTGTTGGGTCTGGCCCAGGGGCTTGTTTATTCAATCCAGCAGACCGACATCCCCATGATGCTTCTGCTTCTCAGAAAGGGTACGGGGTCGGCCCATTATCTTATGGGCGGACCCACAGCCAATCGACATAATGCATTTACCTTAGGAACAGCCGCCAGTGAAATATATGTCATGCATGGTGAGACCGCGGCGGTTGCTACCTATTCCCGAAGGCTGGTCAAAGAAAAGGAAGCAGGAAGGCCTTTGGAGCCGGTTATCGAAAAAATGAACACGCTTGCGAAAGAATATTACGACAATTCAAGGCCCCTGTTTTGTGCTGAAAATGGTCTGATTGATGAGATTGTGCCGATGCATGATCTGAGGAAATACCTCGTGGCCTTTGCCGGTGCAGCTTACCAGAACCCAAAATCGATCTGCCCCCAGCATCATATGATCCTTCCCCGGATCATTAAAGGATAAGCCGATCCACTGGGTTTTGATTAATGCATGGGATAAAAATATTGACAGGACAGATCAAATTAGATAAAAGTGGCAGACTGAAAGCTTATCCGAAGATAGGTTATTAAAAAAAGTATTTAATTATCGAATTTTAAGGCCACGAAGGCCGTTGGTTCTTCCTTAGGGAGCCCAACGCCTCGTGGCTTTTTTTTTGCAATAATTTTGGAGGAGTTCGTTTGTGGTGAGATGTGTTTGCGTGATTGATGGGCAGGGTGGGGGTATCGGCGCTACTCTCATTAAATACCTGAAATCTGAATTTGGCGAATATATTGAGATAATCGCCTTGGGAACCAATGCAATCGCAACGACCCAAATGCTGAAGGCCGTGCTAATAAAGGAGCCTCCGGCGAAAATGCGATCTGTCGAACGGTAGCTAAAGCTGATTGTATCATCGGCACAATTGCCATCACCTGGGCTAACGCCATGCTGGGTGAGCTAACACCGAAGATGGCCGAAGCGATAATGTCCAGTTCGGCTATAAAAATACTTCTTCCTCTTTCTCAGGAAAAGGTCGAAATAATCGGGTTGGCAAAGGAGCCCTTGCCGCATTTAGTGACGGCGTCGATTGAGAAGATAAAGGAGGTGATGAAAAATGTGTGAAGCCAATGCATACTGGGACAAGAACGGCGAAGAGACTTTAATTATGGAATCCGTGGATATCGTGGAGCCTGATGGTGCTGACGCATGGCGTCTGGTTGACATTTTTGGCGACCAGAAAAGCATTAAAGGTCAGATCAAAGCAATGAATCTTGTCGGTCACAAAATTATTTTTGAAAAGATTAACGATTAGATAAACAAAGAATGTAACTATTTAAATTGAAAATAAATTCCGGGCTGAAGTTCGGAATGGATAGATATATTTTGGCACAGTTTATTTGCCGCGACTTGGTCATATCATGAAGATATACATGTCGTGGTTTTTCACTTGTAGAGGTTGAATTCTACAACAAAGAAAAAAACGCACATGCGCCCACCGACTACATGGTTACCCAGACCATAAAGGCCGATGAAAATGGCGTTTTCACTTACGCTGCACCAAAATCAGGCTGGAGCGCGTTTGTGTCAGCAAGCTTTCTGGAGCGCTTCAGGGTGCTTGGCGAATATGTAGGTGCCACGGATGAATTCAAGGCGGGAGAGCTCTACGATGCTGCCGATACCAAACAGCGCAAGCCGGCGGCCTGGAACGTTGAACTGGGTATTGTCATCACCGATGCCTGGGAAATTGCCGCCAGGTACGAGGGCTCCACGGACGGAGATGCCGGCGGCGGGGAGTTTCTGCCCGAATCCCGGTACGGTGTTGTTTTGAACTGGGGTTTTTTTGAAAACACCAACCTTGCCATAGAATATCTTCATGGCAAATTCGAAAACGATTTTCAAGAGACCGATGTTTTCACGGCGCAACTCGCCGTTGAATTTTAACTTGATAGTTCCCCGCAGCAGAGTTGCGAGGTATTCTTTTGATTAAATCCGTTATCTTGGCGTTTTGGTTCAGGTGAAGTGAGTTGTATGGATTGACATTCTTTCAATAATTATATATGTTCCTGATTTATATAATATTTCAAGAATACATCAGGAGATTTCTCAAAAAGAACGAAAAGAAAGACAAGAAATAGCGATGTCAAAACGATACCCGGAATGCCCCCTGTTCAATCATGATAGTTGCAGAGAGCTTCATAACAAAAACGTCTGTGCAATTATCCGTAAAGATAAGACCTGTCATAAAAAGTTGCATAAAAATGTAAAGAAAGCCAAAGGATAAGGATTCTTTGTATGGCAAGCCTTATGAAGAACATGGGGATAATAATTTTGCTAAGCATCTTAATGGTCCCGATTTCCTCTCATGCCAATGAATGGTTTCTTATGTCCAGGCATGGATCATGCTTTAACATTGATTCGCTTGAACGAAAGGTCGGCGACATGACCGGCGTTGAAACACCTGACGATTTCATTGAACTAATGCACCTAAAAGGTTGCGATGTGAAAGTCTCCGGGCTGTCGAATCTCGAAGGAAATGCTGTAAATATTCAAGTTCCGGCGAAAGAACTCTATATTATGTTCGTAACAAAAGAACTTTGCAAAGACTTTGTACAAAGATGAACACCCCGCCAAAATCAAGGTCGCCATCCCTCTGTTCACCCTTTTGAACCAAATTCCCAATGAGCAATTCCGATTATAAAATTCGACAAATCCATTCTTGAAATCAGCGCCGAATCCGACCTTCAAAAATTATTCTTAAATTTGTAAACTTTTATACTTAATGGACGACTAATATTAAAAAGGGGGGTGCGCTCTCCCCTACTGCTAAGTTGTTGAAATGACAAAGCCACTTGGCCGATATCGTTACACGGGAAAGCGCCCCTTCAGAACATGTACAAAGAGTTCATAAATTTTGGGACTTTATTCGCAGCTTTTAACACGGGTTGTTTTTATTTTATGTGAGATGACGCAATGAGACTAATAATGAAACTAATATGGGCCTTTCTTTTAATAATAATGGTTCTCGTTTTTGGACTTTCCAGTCAGGCTTCTGCACTCGGGCTTAGATGTGGAACGCGTCTGATAATGGTTGGCGACACAAAATTCAAGGTGATCGCCAGATGTGGCCCACCGGATTACGTGGAAGAATGGGAAGAAGAACGGATTATGAGAGACTTTCACCACCCGGTTTACTCCGGAAACGATTATGAATGGGGCAGAGAACCCTTTTTGGTTAAAACCTATGTTAAGATTGAAGAGTGGCATTATAATTTTGGCTCTACCAAATTAATTCATTACCTCAGGTTTATAAACGGCAAGCTAATAAAAATTAACACCGGTGAACGAGGATATTAAACGCTGGAATAAATGGAAACTGACCTGTTCGAAGTTTGCCCAAACAGCTATTAATTGGATAAATTGTCACATGACGGAAGTGATGAAAAAGAGGTGCGTTGTCCCGGGTAAAGCATGGGGGGATCCCGGTTTCACCCATTGATAGAGTTAATGAGATGACGAAGCTACTTGGCCAATATTTTTACACGGGAAAGCGTAACCCCTAGAACACGTGCTATTTTCCTTATAGGGTTTTTAGATGCGCGATTAAAGCTATGATGTCTTTTTCGGGAAGATCAGAAAATGACGGCATGTCTTGTAATGGTGTTTTTAGCTGCCGGCGGATATTAGCGTCCGAAACCGGCAGCCCACTAATCGGCATTGATTCCAGAGTAAAAAGCCCCAGCAAGCCAGGACCGATTTTTGTCTCCGTCTTGTCTGTATAGTGACAAATAGAGCAGCTTTCATCAAAAATTCGAGCGCCCTCTACAGCCGGCCCTTCTATAATATCACTTTTTGCTGTTTTCGATCCGTATACCATCTCTCCACCGAAATAACCCAGCCCAAGGACCGTAGCCAGACAAAATGCATAAACTAAGACAATTAATTTGGAATTTTTTTCGGGTCTGAGACCCAGTACCAGAACCATGGAAAGGAATATCAGAAGCAGCCCAGCCAGCGAAAGCTTCATTTTGATGGGAAAAAACCAGGTGCCGCCATAGAAGTGTTGCCAATCCAGGTATCCAAGAAACACGGTAGGAATTACAGATATCAGCGCTAAAGCCATGCAATGTCCGGCGGTTTGTGCCAGAGCAGGCCGCTTCAAAAACCGGGCAGCAATATCAAAAACAAATCCTCCGATGGTTAACCCCACAGGAACATGTGTGATGGCCGGATGGATCGGGTGGGTATAGCCAATTATTTCCAGTGTCTGATAGATAAAATCAAACATGTTTGGACCTCCGGTTTACCAGAACCCTTCGGGCTTGCCGAGTTTGCCGAATATGCTGGGTTTTGAGACATTTGCAGTAGTATACTAGGGTTGGGTGTCTCATGCCTTGCATCTTCGGCAAACTCAACAATCGCTCAACTTAGGCGTAACTGTAATTTTTCATCGTCTCATTTCCGATGGATCACGGAAATTATATTATTTAGGCTGGGTGAAGAGCCAATCTTTATTTTTTTGTACGCCGTGACAGTCAATACAACCTTTGGGCTTTCCGGCTTTTAAAACCTTTCCGTCAGGGCCGTATTTTACCCAGAACCAGTCTCCCCCTTCAGGATTATAACCCTTTATCCGGTACATGGGAGTTACTGCCATCAGAGTTTTTTTGTCTTTCCCATAGTTTTCCTTCACCAAAATGGAGCCGTCCGGCATGGATTTTCCCTCTTTGGCAGCTTTGATAGCAATTGGATTGGCGTAAAGTTTCAGAAATTTGCCATGGGGGCTCTTTCCCGGATAGATTCCTTCATAGCCAGGCCAGAACTCCCAGCCTTTATAAGAATTCGTTTCGGTCATGTAGGTCCAAAGTTTGGCGGCGTCAGCAGGGGGAAGATTGCCCCCGGATGACGCAAGCGTTGGAGAAAAAACCAAGACAGCAAATAATACGACTGTAACCATGAATTGAGTTCTCATCAGTAACCTCCTTTAAAATAAACGGTTGATGAATTGATTGCAAAAACGGAATAATTGCTCGCCGTTTCCCTGCCGAATAAATAACATGAAAGTAATTACAAAAATGACAGGTGGTAAAGGGTGTACCCGTCCGATTATATTATGTTTAAGTTATAGATGTGTATAGATGCGGTCCATAAGATTGGTATGATCCGGTTTTACTTTTGCAGACAATTGCCGGAAGATGGAACATTAGCTGTCAAAGCGTATTATTCCGATTGCATCAAACTCAATTGGTTTATTATCCGCTATCGGTTTCGAGGAAATGACACTCAATATTAATGAGAATATAAAAAAGAGAATTTTTTAGGTAATAACAAACAGCCTATGATCAATAATCTGCGTTCAGGAGTTTTTACTCAATCAATTAGAGGGGTACTTAAATAAATCTATTCGTTCATTATGGTGAAGTCAAGGGTTTTGCTTGTCTATCCTCCGGATGCTTGAATATTAAAATGACTAGACACGTAGACGTCAGAGTGAAGCGAGGGAGCCCACACCGTGAACACCTACAAAAAACTTTAGGCTTTTGCTTTATAATTTGCAATTTCCAAGAATTGGCGACTAAGGCACGACATTGCTCATTATTAAATATAGGTCCGAACCGCTAAAGATCATTAACATCCATTCCCCATCACATTTCATTCAATTCAAAATTCACCTTTTGAGATAAAACATATATCCCTTGATTTGAGTATTACCATGTGGCAATGATGGTTATTGCTTAAATTTTTAAAGATAAGGTATTAAGGTCTCACTGCATTAAATGTTGTGTGATTATGATTCTGAAATTAAAGAAGTTAGGGCAGGTGTTGTCCCATTAGGAACAGATTAATTAAATATAAAACCAGGTTTCCCCATCTTTTCCGGATCAATTCGTTTTTTGTCGGGTGTATATAGATCAGTAAACAGGAAACTATATATGATATGCATTCCGATAATTATGGAAAAAGTGTACGGATAAGTCCGGCCCGATTGTCATAATGAAGTCCAATTTGGATTATTGATAACCATGCTAAAACTATGTGGAATAAGAGGATGGCATCCCGGTTTGATCGTGGTGGTAGCATTTTTTCAGTTTATACCTATAGGTGTATTAGTCCCTGTCGGATGCTCGGCTGACCACCTTTATGCGCTGAATTTATACGCAGGCCGCTTAACTTCAAATCATTGGGAGGAATTTTTTAGCAGCGAATTAGATTTTAAAGATTCTTATTTGGTAACGGTAGCTTTAGCACGTCGTATTGGCGGATATGGGGACAAGGCGAGTTTTGAGATCGAAGGCCAAATCGTTAAACATTTTAATGTCCAGACACACTGGGAACTGAACGCCCTTGTTGCGGCCCGATGGGAGGCGTTCTGGTGGGATGATGTCCTCGACACCAGCGTGGCCTTTGGTTTGGGGCCTTCCTATGCTACGGATAAACCGGAAATTGAGACAGAAATTGATGGGGATACGTCCCGGCTCATGATTTATTGGATGTTGGAACTGGCCCTAGGCCTGCCTGACTATCCCCATGTCGCATTAATTACGCGCATCCATCACCGCTCCGATGCCTTTGGTTTGATTTCCGATGGAGGCGGTTCCAACGCTCTCGCGTTTGGCCTGAAATGGCGATTTTAGACCATTTAAATGACCAGACACGTAGACACCAGAGTAAAGCGAGGGAGTATACCCCGTGAACACGAACCGATATTTGTATTAAGCATGAATTGGCTTTAGCTTGTGCATATGTTAAGGTATGATAGGTTTGATAAGCATCAAAACACGATCATAGCTCATCAATATCCAATACCCAGGTGCTAATTGCAAATGCCATTACGCAGACAACCGCCAAACTGCATTCTATATTCGGACCTAAAAATTACCTTACTGACAATATTGATATTTTTCTTTTTACTGCCGTCATCAGCGTTTGCCGAAAAAGAAAAAAAGGAAAATGTTTTCGATACTTTTACATTGTACTGGGAAAATGATACATTTGGAGGTACTGACAGCAATTATACTAACGGTATCCAACTAAGCTGGAGCACCCCTTACCTGGCAGACAACCCAAAAGATGGACATCTGCCCGAATGGGGTTATCCGGTCATCAACCGGCTGCCTTTTGTGAAAAACCCGACCGCCCAACGTGCCATATCGTTATCCCTCGGACAGTTGATGTTTACCCCTGAAGATACACGGACCAAAGAACTTATTGAAGACGATCGTCCCTATGCGGGCTACCTGTATTTCGGAGTCGGATTTAATAGCATACTCAGTAACCGAAAAGATACCTGGCAACTCAATGTCGGTGTTGTAGGTCCTGCTTCACTTGCCCAGGAAACGCAGGATTTCGCTCATGACTTGATTGGATCTCCACGTGCTCAGGGCTGGGATAATCAACTTCACAACGAACCGACAATAGAAGCTGTTTATGAAACCAAGTGGCGGATGCTGTACTCACAGAGCCACAATGGTTTTGGCTATGATTTTATCCCTCATATCGGCGGACGGCTCGGCAATGTAAACATTTACGCTAACGGTGGCGCCGAATTTCGTCTGGGGTGGTTCATCCCTGCCGACTTCGGCAGTTGCGCCATTCGGCCGGGATGTGACACTAACCCGGCTTTCTATCATGATAAGACCGGAGATTTCAGAAGAATTCGTACCAGCGTCCATCTGTTTGCCATATTGGATAGCCGATTGGTATTACGAGACATTTTTCTCGATGGCAATACATTCAAAAAAAGCCATAGCGTGGACAAGAAATATTTTGTTGCAGACCTAACGGTAGGAATAGCAATAAACTATCGCAGGTATAAATTCAGCTTTGCTTATACGTTTCGGACCAAAGAATTCGAAGAACAACTTGACCCGTATGCCTTTGGGTCCTTCACGATCGCTTTCACTTATTAATAGTTGTTTCAAGGCCCTGGGTTGCATCCAAGCAACTATCGAGCTGACATGTTTAATCTTTCTCGGAATTGGATACGATATATGCAATGTTTCCGGAGTGGCATTCACTTCTAGATATGATAAGGTATCTTGAATCAAGCACGTCCCTTTTGTCCATCGTTTAACCCAAGCAAATAATGCCATAAAGTGGCATATCTATATAAGATGATTGTAATTTTGTTGACACAAACAAAGTTTTAAAATAATATATTGAAATTAATCCTCTATCTCGATTCGATTTCATTGTGTAACACTTTGTATTCTGCTGACCTAATTCTCGATTTGTTCCTCTCTATCTGATGTTTCGTTACTTCAATCGCTTAACCGCCGTCCAAGAGATTACCCAATGGAGAAACCCCTCAAAATGTGCATCCACCGCTTCTGATACAACATTGCTGTTCTATCAGGAGCATTAAGCTGCAACTCTCAGATCCGCCAGACATATCTTTTTCCCCTAAGACAAAAGGAGGTGAACTATGGTTATTATAGGTATGAACTCATTTTCCCCGGAAAATGCAAATGAAATAGGAAAACGCTTTTTGGAGTTACCGCCTTTGCCCGATTATATGACTATGAAGGGGCCATATATCCACGGTATGATGGAAGGAGGAATCCAAGGAATAGAGGTCTTTGAGCTTGATAAAGCTAAATTAGCTGAAGGAGTTGAATATGTCACAAATAGATATGTAACATATTTTGGCATACCCGGCTTTAGGTATGCTGTTACTCCATACTTTGAGGCTCAAGAGGCGTTGAAAATGATCGGATTAGCATAACAACGATCATTTTCAGGTTAATACTTCTTTTTGAAATGGGGTTGCCGGCTTTGCCGTATTCTTTCAAATCGATTCCAACGATTTCGGCAACCCTTGTTTCATTATCCGAATGTAGTGTGTAAGTCATCCAATCCAAGGCTTTGATTTCTGATATAAAAATGTAAATATCAGAAATCAAATATTTTATTGTTATAATGAGATTGTACGTGTCCACGGGGTGTGCTTACTCGTATCACGATATTGGCGGAGGGGGCAGGAATGCCACCGCTGCTAAGTTGTTGAAATGACCAGACACGTAGACACCGGAGTTAAGGGGAGAGCTCACCCCCTGAATACGTACTTGCGTTGTATTGTTTTCTACTAATCTAATTCCGAAGCAGCTCCTGTGCTCCCTTTATAGAAACGAGTTTGCCAAACGCAATATGCCTTGGCAAGTGATTTAGGCCGCATGAACTGGTAATAAGGGTTTGTTCCGGTGGTAGCCATGAATACTTTTTGATCCGTTCTGCGATTGTTTCAGATGACTCAACATTAAAATCTTGAACATCTGCAGCACCGATCGCCAGTTGCTTGTTACCAAGAAGCCCTTCGTATTTATCTGTATAGTCGTGTTCAATAAGGAGTGCATCACAATTGATTTTGCAAATCAACTCTGCAGGGTATCTTCCTGTGTCGAAATATCGATGACCGATTTGACCGTCATAATCCCTCCCGACCGCATAGTTGCCTTGGCAGATATGTACCTGAACGGACGCTTCTTTTAAACCTTCTACGGCCAAGTTGATGGCATCAACCGCTGCCTGAACTTCTTTATCATCGGAGATGGCAAACAAAGGCTCATCTATCTGAATGTATCGACACCCTGCTTTTTCCAGGTCGATAAAATTCCGGTTCATCACTTTAGCAAGATCGACCATCATTTTAGAGATGTCTCCATAATGCTCATCCCATGCTACTTTTGCCAGCATGTGAGGTCCTGTCATAGTGATTTTTACAGGTTTTTTTGCATATTTCGACACAAGATTGAATTCGTCAACAAGACCTAAATCTGCATCACCTATCGGCTCCGTGCAAACTGCTGCAGGATGAAACACATCGGGATCTTTACTGGTGATAGGCTTGGGCTTTGTCTCATTTGAAAAGCCGGGTATTTTTTCCCAGAAGAAGTTTAGCATCGCATTCGGTGGTGCATGACGGTTGTTTGTTCTACGATGCAATTCTCCCCCTGTAATAATATCTATACCTGCGACTTCTTGATCCAGAATAGCAGCTTGCGTCGCTCGATACTGTGCGTCATTAATGTCCGCTTTCGTTAATGCGCCACTTTCAACCTGCTTTTCTAAAGCTTCATACCAGCGGGGTACACTATAAGACCCCACAACTGTTGTTGTATATTTTTCATAGATATTCATAATAAATTCTCCTTTATAATCTGAAATTCAAGCAAAAAAAAACTCCCTAATGGGAGTTTGTAAACCATTTGAAGCATATCACCTCATGTTCCCTTGAAGGGCTGGATTTAGCACCTTAATGGTACAGGTTGCTGGGCGTTCATCGGGCCAGTTCCCTCACGCCGCTCTTCATGATTATTTATATATAAATACTATGTATAAAAAAATGGATGTCAATTGTTAGAACGTATTTATGAGAGCGATCGAAAAATAAGTAGTTTGCACTTTTTTGGTTCCCTTTGTTTTGTCGCCAAATTTTAGATATATGTAACCAGCACGAACTAACTTTTTGTTATTGTTTCGGCAAGATAAGGCAGCAGTTAATTTGTTGTCGGAATTCGTCACTTTTCGGGAATTGAAGGTTTAGGAAATCATTACTTCGAGCCTTATTTTTTTTAAATCAGTATTGTTCAAAAGTGTGAAATGAATTCCATAGAAAATGGTAAATATTATTCATAATATTGGGTTGTGTTGATATTGTTGGACAAGATAACTATTTAGGATTATATAAAGATATATTTACCTGAAAAAAATGGCATGGTTTCTGCTTCATGATAAAGAAAAACCAAAACAAGTGTTGAAACCAGAATTAACGCAAGAAAGTGCCACTCAACTTCAACACCTTAATAAAAACCCATGTGATGGCGTTGAGCCTCCAAAGGTTATACTTAAAAAGGGAGTTTGAGATGGCACTTAATTAATGGCTTCTCTGGGGCATGTGCATCTTATTGCTCGGGCGACCATATTGTATTTATTCATCGACATGCACCGAGTTTAATAACGGTATATTGAGAAGCCATCATAGTTCGGGCGACTCCCACTCAATCAAAGTGATGGCTCAACCGAACTATATGATGCCTTGAAACTAATATTATAAACTTTCAAGGTGGCAAAGGCAGGATCGTCAATGATCCTGCCTTATTTTTAGTAAAATAAAAAGATTGGAGAAAGATTCATTTTGCATGAAATAAACGCAATCATTGTCAGCGATTTGCATATAGGATCTCATCATTTTTTATATGACGACTTCGAGGGTTTTCTCTGGAATATTCCCGAAGATCATGAACTTATCTTAAATGGGGATATTATAGACAATCCTTATGAGAATTTAAAGCCACCGCATCAGCGGATCCTTAACCTTATTGAGCATAAATCTTACCGTCAAAAGGTAGTTTGGGTGCGAGGTAACCATGATAATGGATATGTGCCGAAAGGGTTTGGGAAAGTCAACTTTACGCGACTTTACAACTTAGGGCATAGACTATTAATTGCACATGGGGACGATTTTGACGAGATCATGCCCAAAAACCAAGGTTTCATGCAGGCTTTTAAACTGATGCATGATTTGAGGGTGAAATTGGGAGCAAGGCCGGTGCATGTGGCCCAATATGCCAAGAAATGGGAGCTCTTTTACAAATTTCTCCGTAAAAATGTAATGATAAATGCAGTCAATTGTGCCATAGAAAATGGATATGAAGCGGTTGCCTGTGGCCATACTCACTACCCGGAGGATATGGTTTTCAATGGTATTAGGTACATTAACACAGGGGCTTGGACCGAATGCCCAGTGTTTTACCTTCAGGTAACCGGTGATGAGTTGTATCTAAGGAACATTGACGAATCCTCTTGTAAATATGCCTTTCAAAGCCCATCAATTTCAACAATGGAATGCAAAACTCCGCCTTTTACCTTGAAAAACTGAAACCCAAAAAAATGCTATTTAAAAAGGAAAATATGTCATTAACGGAGACTTCGTCCTGACTTCTATCATCAAACTCCCGACAAAACTTGAATAGAATCGATTCATAGGCACGAACCGGATGTTTTTGGAATGGGCTTTGTGATAACCTAACCAGATCCTTGCGCCTTTATAACATTCACTCCTTTAAAATTACTGTAAAATCTGAATGACAGATGAATGGCAAAACCTGTTAAATTAATGCGTTTACACTAATCTCTATTCTGTTCCAACCTCCTTGGGTTAATTTTTTGTCCTTTGGTTCCATTAGACAAGGAGGTTGAAAAAAAGTTCCCTAAAATTTTTGATGGGTGAGGGTATTATGAAGGCTGGGGTTTAAGGCATTTTCTTCTGGCCATATCAATACTGCCAGGGCAGTATGCCCCAATTCTATGATTTGACAACACGATTGAAGAATTGACGCAAACCGGCATGGCGATGACTCGAATGACACCACCATGCCGTTTTTTTCGATGGAATTTGAGTTTAATCGTCCGTTACAAAAGGAACAACCTGTATTTTCATTTCTTTTGCGTCGTTAAAATCTTCTAACAACTTATTTAATTTATTGGATGTTGCGTTTTTCTGGGACATGGATGCTTTGACACTAATATAGACGGTACCATTTTTACTGCTGACATCAGCCAAAGGAAATTCATCAATTATCATTGCTTTTGCCGATGCAGTTGAATACAAATCGTTAAAAATCATTTTAGATTCAGACGTGGTTTGGAAACAAGGACGCTTTACTGCATTAATCAACATGTCAACAGCATCGTCAACCTTTAAATTATCAATATGTAGAACGATATCGTACAGGCTCGAATCTGCGGTATCTTTACCATAAAGATACAGGCCCCATTTCCGCCTTTCGTCATCGTCTTTTTTTAAAATATAACGGGCTTCTTTTTCAGAAATATTCTCCCGTTTCATTTCCTCTTTTATTCGATAGTCCAAATCTGCAATAATTCGGACTTTAAGAACATGGGGCACACCCTGGAGAAAAAAATGGCCTGCTAAACCATGATAGACAACATTATCCTTTTGCACATGGTTTAAGAGGGCCTCACATATATAACTAATATATTTTTCTTTTCCGTAATGGAAACGACTAAAAATCGAGGGCGCATCATGAAGTGCTCGAATAAGCTTAATCTCGGGAACATTAAAATGTTCTGAAGCATCGATGAGAATGTCTCTTGAAATGCAATCATATCCCAACTTTTCAGCGATCTTTTCAGCGATCTCTTTACCTTTGCTATACGATCCTCTAGAAATTGTAATTACAGACATCTTAGCCCGCCTTTCTTTAAAATAAGTTTTATTATTCAATAGTTGAATCAGACCATTTTTTATAAAAATCCAGATAATCACTGCCAGGCATATAAAAACCAGGGCATAAGATCCATAATTTGCGTTTGTCTATCAAAATTAGCAGAGGACCACGGGCGTAAGCCCGTGGGTATCTTCTCGGACCCTTAAAGGATGCCCTGAAAAGGGATGATTCTTCCAGAGGTACCCCAGAGGATCGAAAGAAGAATGGAATGCCGATATTCCTGTACGGCATTATCAAATATATTACCACAAAGTGATATGTCAACAGTTTAAGGCGTCAACCGGATTACAGCCGACAATGGCATCAAAAAAAGCCCTGGTAGAAAGATAGCACCCAAAGTTTGGCCAAGGATATATCTTCCTATAAAGGCTTAAAAAAATCATACGTTTATCCAAGTGCCTGCAATTTGAAATCGACCAATGGCGATGGTATTCACGAATTAGTGAAAATGGTGCGGGGATATAAAAAGGCAGGGGCAAAACGCCCTTGCCTTCATGTTTTAATGCAAGATAAGCAAATTTTAAAAAATACCCGACTTGCAACGAAATTTTAAATGCCGGTTTTGCCGTTGCCGGTCCAAATGGGATTTATTATGGCTTTTTAATACCCCAACCGCTTGCGGTGGGGTAAACATGCGGAAGAGGGGTTTGGGGAAAAACAACGTGTCTCCCCAATATTAAAAATGCCTTTTCCATTTTGATACCCCGCCTGCTTGCAGCGGGGAGATTCATTGTCGCCTAATACTTCCTTTTTAAAATTTTCGATTTGGTGTTGTTATATTCTTTTTCAGTAATGATACCGTCTTTGTATGCTTTTTCGAGGTCCAGTAATTCTTGACCGACTGTTGTGTTTGTAGTTTTGATGTCGGCACCTCCGCCACCACATCCGATAAAACCGGCACCAAGGGTTAGAAAGATGAATACGATAAAAACTCTTAGAAAATTCATTTAAAACCTCCTCCCTTTTACTATTATTGATTTCCAGATAATCCATTCATATCATCTTGGAGTAAAAAATCAAGTTTTTTATACGCCCCCCCATGGCACAACGCTTTTCGGCAAAAGACTTTTTACAAATTCGTCATCTTTTTCGTGGTGAAAAAATGTATTATATGCGGGGTTCATAAAATTTAACGGGACCCGTGAATATTGGCGCGTAATCAGGGCTGCCAATTTAATAACCATCGATCATGACCCCGATGCGTTCATGGTAGAATCCTCGTTGTATCGTTATAAATAACACAGTTAGGGAAAAGAACATTTATCCGTTTAATGGTTGCATAAAAAAATAATATCGGTTAGGCATGGGCAAAATATAGGTTGGTTAAAGGATTCTGTTATGAAGCGTTTGTTCTACGCGGTTCTTATTCTGTTCATTACGGTACAAACCGGTTTAACGGATGACAAGAACAGTGCAAAAAAAATATTGGCAAGTAAGCTGGATGCAGCCATTGCCGTTTTGCAGAAAAAAGACATGGGCCAGCAGGAAAAAGACAGACGAATTATCGAAATCGTCAGACCGATATTCGATTTTCCCCTCATGGCTAAACTCTCTTTGGGAAGAAAATACTGGCCCGGCCTTTCAAAAGAACATAAAGAAAAATTCACCGATCTTTTTATTAAACGATTGGAGGCGTCGTATCTTGAAAAACTGTCTCTTTATACCGATGAAACCGTCGTTTATAAAACGCCGATTCAAAACGGGAGAAAGGTTAAGATACCGACGGAAGTGATTTCCGAAGATAAAAAAATATCCATGACATATAAGCTTTATAAATCAAAGCGAAACTGGAAGATCTATGACATGGAAGTAGAGGGCATAAGCGTTATCGTGACCTACCGGTCTCAGTTTGACCAGATCCTCGACAAAGGGACCTTTGACGATCTTCTTTTGAAACTGGAACCCCCGGAAAATAAATGACATTCTTTTAGCACCACTCGATCGAACGCTTCTGCTTCATCAATGGATATGACACACTATTCTACTCTGCCAATACAATTTTTCCATAAACTCGTCATCGGGCGGCCGAAACGAGTTATTGTCTTCATTTTGGCAGTGGTTTCTTTTCTCGGTTATAACGCAAAAGACTTTAAGCTTGACGCATCAGCGGAAACCCTGGTCTTGCAGAATGACAAAGATCTTTACTACTCACGACTTATCGATTCCCGGTATGGACTGCAAGATTATTTGATAATGACTTACGCCCCTAAAGGGGATCTGTTTTCAGACACGGCGTTGGCAAACCTGTCCCGCCTGAGTGATGAGTTGAGGAAGTTGAAAAGCGTGTCGTCCGTGGTTTCAATCCTGGATGCCCCGCTACTTGAAAGCCCGCCGGTTTCGATCAAAGAACTGGTGGATAATATTCAGACCCTTGAATCTCCGACCGTTGACAAAACACTGGCAAAAATCGAGTTTAAGAACAATCCGCTTTATCAAAATCTTTTGGTAAGTCCGGACCTTAAAATCACATCTCTGCTAATCTATTTTCCTGTCAATGACGTTTATCGAGACCTATTGGCCCGCCGCAATAATTTTCAGGAAAAAAAGGCTGCAGGAGCGCTCTCTGGGGAAGAGGCGGCTGAGTTTAAGGAGGTCCTTGAACAATTTGAAAAGTGCCGGGACGAGATAAAGAAGACCCGGCATCAAGATATTGCTGCAATCCGTGGGATTATGGACAATTTTCGCCAGGACGCCGAACTCTTTCTTGGCGGCGTCAGCATGGTTGCGGACGATTTGATCAGCTTTATCAAAAACGATTTGAAAGTTTTCGGTTTCGGCATATTGGTTTTTCTGATCTTTGCTCTTGGTATAATTTTTAGAAAGATACGCTGGATCTTTTTGCCGATACTCTGCTGTTCGTTTTCAGCAATCTCCATGATGGGACTGCTGGGATTGTTCGGCTGGGAAGTAACGGTGATATCATCTAATTTCATATCGTTACAGCTCATCATTACAATGGCCATAACCATTCATTTGATTGTTCGGTACCGCGAACTCTGTTCTGAAAAACCTGAGGCCGGGCAGCAGGAACTTGTTCTTGATACCGTCCGTCTCATGGGAAAGCCCTGTCTGTTTGCCGCGCTGACGACCATTGCCGGGTTCGGTTCACTGCTCCTAAGCGATATTCTGCCGGTGATAACGTTTGGATGGATGATGAGCGCCGGTATTTCTCTTTCTCTGGTAATGACCTTCCTTCTGTTCCCGTCCGTTTTGATGCTGATGGATAGAGAGACACCTCCGGTCAGAAAAGATACACGGTTTTCATTAACGCCTTTTTTAGCCGGATTCACTGAGACTCACGGTTTAACGATACGGATAACCTGTTGCATTGCCTTTATACTCAGTGCTGTCGGGATAACCCGGCTGACGGTTGAAAACAGTTTTATCGACTACTTTAAACATACCACCGAGATATATCGGGGCATGAAAGTCATCGACCAAAACCTGGGCGGCACCACCCCTTTTGACGTTATTGTCGATTTTGATAAAGATGAAGCATCTGAACCTGTTGCTGCATCTGAGACCGGCCAAAATGACAATGATTTGTTCGACGAGTTTGATGAATTTGATACTGCGGCGAATAAAGATAAATACTGGTTTACTTCTTATAGGATGGCCAGGATTATGAAAATCAATGATTATCTTGACGGCATTCCGGAAACCGGTAAAGTCCTGTCTCTGGGGACAATGATGAAAATCGCTGAAAAGCTCAACAACGGCAAGCCCCTTGACAATTTCCAACTGGCCCTTCTCTTTAGCGAGATTCCTGAAAAGTTCAAAAGTATGGTGTTAACGCCCTATGTATCTATAAAAAATGATCAGGTTCGTTTTTCAGTCCGTGTCAAAGATTCCGAAAAAACATTAAAGCGTGACAGATTGCTGAAAAAGATCCGGCAGGATCTGGTCAGTAATTTTGGTTTAAAGACAGAACAGGTCCATTTGTCCGGGATGCTGGTGCTATATAACAATATGCTCCAGAGCCTGTTCCGATCGCAAATCCTTACCCTGGGAGTTGTCATTCTGGCGCTGATGGGTATGTTTATGATTCTGTTTAAATCTTTGAAAATCGCGTGCATCGCCATTCTCCCAAATCTGTTTTCCATTGGCATTGTCCTGGGTGTTATGGGATGGCTCAATATCCCTCTGGACATGATGACCATCACCATCGCTGCCATCAGTGTGGGAATTGCCGTGGATGATACCATTCACTATATCCACAGATTTAAATCCGAGATGGCTATAAATCCTAATTATGTTGAGGCAATGTATCGCTGTCACGGCAGCATCGGCAACGCAATGTACTATACATCTGTGACCATCGTCATCGGGTTTTCAATCCTGGTGTTGTCCAATTTTATTCCCAGTATTTATTTCGGACTCCTGACCGGATTGGCCATGTTTATCGCCTTAATTGCTTCGCTAACGTTGTTGCCCCACTTAATAATCCTTATTAAGCCGTTTGGTCCCGGAGCCCAAGGGAACTCGGAGGGCATTTGACGACATGAACAAAAAACAGATGAACAATCTGCTGCTGATTCTCTTGTTTTTTGCTGTTTTGTTCACAGGATGTGCTCACAAATCCGTGAAGTCTTTACCTGAAACATCTGACGATGCTCCACTCACTCGATTCCGGGAGACAAAGCCCGATCAAGGGGAACAGACACCGTCAAGCCCGGATGTTGAAGATAGTATTGAAGACGATTTTTTTGACGATGAGTTTGAAGTCTATCAGGTGCAGGTGGCAGATCCCCTTTCTTCCTGGAACAAAGGTATGTTTCATTTCAACGACAAACTCTACTTCTGGGTCCTTAAGCCCCTGGCCAAGGGATACATGGCAATTTCTCCGGGTTATTTCAGAAGGGGCGCCAAAAATTTTTTTTATAACCTTACAATGCCCGTACGACTCGTTAACTGCCTCCTTCAAGGCAAAGGAAATGCAGCCGCGTCTGAATTCTCCAGGTTTGTTGTCAACACCACAGCCGGTTGTCTTGGTTTTGGAAATCCGGCAGATCAAAATCCTGATATTGTTGTTTCAACAGGTGAAGATCTCGGCCAGACATTTGGCAAGTACGGCATCGGTAATGGCTTCTATATTGTGTGGCCGATCCTAGGCCCCTCCACCCTGCGTGACTCAGTGGGATTGGTGGGGGATTTTTTCTTAAATCCTCTTAGTTATGTTGAGTACTCGGAAACGTGGGTGGCCGTAAAAAGTTTCGATTTGGTCAATCAGACATCCTTTCACATCGGTGAATATGAGGCCCTCAAAAATTCTGCTTTAGATCCTTATGTCGCACTCCGCAATTCCTATCTGCAGTACAGAGAAAAGAAAATAAAAGAATAACGGACAAAACGCTTGAACTTCAACAGCAGGGACGAATCCCGAGTAAATAACTTGATTTTTTTCAAAAAGTTGTTATCATCTAACATCGAACAGGGTCAAAAAAGTCCTGTTGCAGAAAATGTTCATTGTGGTTTAGCACACCATTTATTAGAATCTAAATTGAGGGTTTTAAGGCGGAATGGAACGCAGCCATTGGGCGTTGGATGCATTTTTGAGATGACTTATAAATAAAAAAGGGCATCCTATGGATGATGATGGTGTGCCCTTAGCATTTTAATTGCGAGATCAAATCAATAAATTAAACCAAAAAAATCAAAAGGATCGTTCCCTTCATAGGCGCTCTTCTCGTAAAAAAAGAAAGAAATCCCACCGGAGCGAGGATACACCGACAGCACCCTTGGGTGTGCCTGTGAATGAGAGGTGGGATGTTTCACAGTTCAAGGTCCCGACAGTGGAGGGGAAGGCGCGGTTTCACGATTTTGATCTTCCCAACCCGCTGTTTCATGCCATCAGCGATCTCGGATTCGAATACTGTACACCGATCCAGGCTGAAATCCTTCCCAGCAGTCTGTCCGGCAGGGATGCCAGCGGCCGGGCCCAGACCGGAACGGGGAAAACAGCTGCGTTCCTGATCACTGTCATCACCCGGATGCTGAATAACCCCATCCAGGGGAACCGAAAACCCGGCATGCCCCGGGTTTTGGTTTTAGCTCCTACACGGGAGTTGGTTCTACAAATCTCCGAGGAAGCCCGGCATCTCTCCAAGTATACGGACCTTCAAACCATTTCCGTGTTCGGTGGTATGGATTATGAAAAGCAGAGAAAGCAACTTTCCGCCGATCCGGTGGATATTGTCGTCGCAACACCCGGGAGGCTGCTCGACTTTCAGCGCCGCCGGGACATCACCCTGAAAAAGATCGAGGTGTTGATCCTCGACGAGGCCGACCGGATGCTCGACATGGGTTTTATCCCCGATGTGCGAAAGATTATCTACAGCACCCCGGCAAAAGACAAACGTCAGACGCTGCTCTTCAGCGCGACGCTGACCGGTGAAATCACCCGACTCGCCTCCCAGTGGACCCGTAACTCCGTAACCATAGAAATCGAACCGGAACAGATCGCGGTGGAGACGGTGGATCAGGTCGTCTACATCGTGACCACCATGGATAAATTTGCACTCCTGTTCAACATCATCCATCGAAAGAATCTCAAACGGGTCCTGATTTTCTGCAACCGGCGGGATGAAGTGGGAAGGCTTGAAAAGATGTTGACCCGCCACGGCATCAATTGTTCGGCGCTCTCCGGTGATATCCCCCAAAAAAAGCGGGTTCGTCGCCTCGAGGAGTTCAAGAGCGGAAAGATCCGAGTTCTGGTGGCAACGGATGTGGCCGGACGCGGCATCCACATCGAAGGCATGGATCACGTCATTAATTTCATGCTGCCCCGTGATCCGGAAGATTACGTGCACCGGATCGGGCGCACCGGCCGGGCGGGTGCCGCCGGCACCTCTATCAGCTTTGCCGATGAGAAAGACGCTTTCTACCTTCCCGCCATTGAGGCGTTCATCGAACAGAAGCTGAACTGCATCGAGCCCGAGGAAGAATGGCTCACAATGCCAAAGCCTATCCCTGAAAGGGAAAAAAACAGATCTCGCCGTAGAAGGACATCCGTCCCCACCGCAAAAGGAAAATCCCCTCCACGTCCCAAAAGAAGACGCCCACACCGCTCAGGGCAGCCCGCTCACGACAAGACGGCTTCCAGCAAACCCTCATGACGCGGCCGCCTGACCCCTATGGAAACGGAATCATCCAGGGGCTTACTGAAATTGTGACAGCAAGCAATTTAATCGGAACATCTTTTTGGGAAGTGCTATATAAAAAATTTACCGGAGAAATTCCGGCTATCCGATTTGGTACATTGGATTCCGGATGTGTTCGCTTTTGCAGTGCGGGCAGCGACCGGGGCGGGTGAAACGCTTTCGGTTTTTAAAAACGAAACCGCAGTTCATGCATTGTGAGGGTATGATCATAAGTTTTTTCTTTTGGGCTGCTACAGAGCGTTTAATATGGGAAAGATGCGTGTAAACCTCTTTTTCCCGGATTCCTATTGCCTGGGATAGCTCCCGGGCACTCATTTCCTCTTTACACAACAGCAAGATCATCTGCTTTCGTATGGTTTGCACAACCTAATCCCTTGTAAAAAAAATCTTTTCGCCGATATTGAAGGTTTCGTAAAAAGTCTTTTGTGAGCGACATCGAGCAAAATTAGACTTTTTACGAGTTCATCAATATTTATGAATAAAAAATATTTCGATGAGGGCTCAAAGAGATTTTTTTGGCAACAGCCCGTTGAGTTAAAAGCTTTCTTATGGAATTCGGATCTGCTCTTTTAACAAGCAGCAGGCGATTTTGTATTTCGGCGTGCCGTCACTGTTGTAGCTGAGGTTCTCCGGCTGAACCAGTTTGTTCATCACGCATCCTTCAGGGATGTGGAGGGCAAAAAGTTCGTTTTCATTGATCCTCGGGGCATCCATCAGCACGTCATCTTTAAAGCACATGCTGTGCAGGGGGAAATCTTCGCACAAAGGGCACCGGTATACTCTTCCGTTGGGAAATATGAAATAGTTTTCCGCCACCAGGCCGGCGCATTCAAAGGGTTCGTCCGGGTTTAAAAAAACTTTCGGATAGGTGACGGTGATGCCAAGACGGGATATCTTTTGAGCAATTTCAGGGATGATTTTTAGCCATTGGGTTCGGGAAACCTGTAAATTTTTCTGCCTGTTTTTGGCGGATTTTCCTCTGATACCGATGACCTGTATGAAAAAACGATGGATCCCCAGATCCTTCAAAAGCGGTGCAATCCTTTCAAGTTCATGTATGTTTATTGAACTTACCGTGTAGATCAGACTGGTCGTAAAACCGCGGAGAACAGCTTTTTGGATGCCGGCAATGCATGTGTCATATGACCCTTTTCCCCGTATGGTATCGTTGGTTTTTCGAGTGGCGCCATCCAGGCTGAAACTAAAATAATCGATATCATCAGGATCCACTTTGGAAAGAATGTCATGGAACAGGTATCCGTTTGTATCGACGGTGATCGAGCTGTACCCGATTGATTTTGCTTTTTTTATAGCCTTCGGAAGGTCCGGGTGGAGAGTGGGCTCTCCCCCCAGGAAAATGACATTTGCTTCTTTTTTTTTGATGCAAACACCTCGAGCCAGGCTTCAATGGTGTCTATGGAAAGGGTGTTTTCTCCATGCTCTTTTTTGTTTATGTAACAGTGGCTGCACTTGAGGTTGCAGCGGGTCAGGATATGAAAAAATACATTGACGGCATTTTTAGAAAAGGCGACGGTTTTTTTCATCGGTCGTGAATCGTTAAATCGTTGAAGATGTCGAGTTTCAAAATGAACCAACTGTCAGGCATGAAAATCATTATTCAAGATGCATGATACACCCTGCAGGCTGAAATGATAGAATCGGCGATTCTATTTTCTCTATCGTTTATATTCTATAAGATTTGCTATATTCTTTCAAGGCAATTTTTAGACAGATCCTTATCGAAACTTACTGGATAACATCCATCGAAGCATGCCTTGCAAAAATTGTCTTCCGGATGTTCGATTCCGGTTGAACTCAGAAGTCCTTCGAGGCTGAGGTAATGCAGAGAGTCCAGTTCGAGGAAGTCTTTGAGTTCTTTAACGGTCATTTGTGCTGCAATCAGCTCCCCTTTTGTGGAAAAGTCTATTCCGTAATGACATGGAAAACGATGGGGAGGCCCGCTCACCCGCATATGGACTTTTTTTACACCCAGGCCGCGGAGTGCTTTTACCCGGGTTTTAACCGTGGTTCCTCTGATTATGGAATCTTCGATAATGATGATGTCTTTTCCTTTGAGAAGCTGCTTTACTGGATTCAGTTTGACTCTGACGCCAAAATCACGCATGCTCTGGGTGGGCTGAATGAATGTTCTGCCAACGTAGTGATTGCGGATCATGGCCATCTCAAAGGGGATTCCGGAGGCTTCTGAATAGCCTAAAGCAGCGTAAGTCCCCGAGTCGGGAAAGGGCATTACCAGGTCGGCTTCGGCAGGTGCCTCCTGGGCGAGGCGCCGCCCATGGGCCTTTCTGGTTAAATACACATTCATCCCATAGAAGGTGCTGTCCGGTCGCGCAAAATAGATAAATTCAAAGATACAAAAAGCTCGCTTTTGAGGTACCGGAGTTTTAATGCTCCGGATGCCGTTTTCATCGATAATGACGATTTCACCCGGATCGAGCTCCCGGATAAACTGAGCCTGGACCAGATCCAGCGCACAGGTTTCCGAAGCCAGAATATAATGGCCGTTGAGTTTGCCAAGACATAACGGCCGAAAACCATAAGGATCCTTGATGCCGACAACCTCTCCTTTGCTGGTGAGCATTACAAAAGAATACGCGCCCTTTAGCCGTGATGCCGTTTCTTTAAGCGCACCTTCAAATCCATGATTCAGACTTTTGACAAAATAATGGAGGAAAATTTCGCTGTCCATGGTTGTCTGAAAAATCGACCCGGTTTCTTCGAGCTCTTTTTTCAGATGGTGTGCATTCACAAGATTACCGTTATGGGCTATGGCATATGCTTTTTTGCGATGATGTACGACAAAAGGTTGAGCATTGCTGAGGATCGAGCTTCCCGTGGTGGAATAACGTACATGCCCTATGGCGCTTTCTCCTTCTAAATGCTCCAGATGGGTCAGGTCAAAAACATCGGGTACCAGACCCATACCTTTATGCTCAACAATGTTATTTTTTCGGGCAACAGCGATTCCGGCACTCTCCTGCCCTCGGTGTTGAAGCGCATACATGCCAAAGTAGCTCAGCCGTGCAGATTCGGGATGGCCGTAAATGCCGAACAGCCCGCATGCCTCACGGGGTTTCTCAGAATAATCCATGGAGTCCCTTAAATGTAATATTGGTGTTTTTTCCAATTTCCGGCATTAACGGCGCCGTTGCCCAATAAGGCCGGTATGGTTTTACGGCCCTTTTATGCACGTTTTGAATATTTTTAACTGTCCTGCCAGTCTTCGCCCCATTCTTCCGCGGCTACAGATTCCTTGGACAGAACATCGAGTGCGACCACCTGGACCTTTCGATAAACGTCGGTGTAATACATTTTTTGGCCGTTGACTGTCAATAGATCATTTTCAATGGAAATGCCGAAGAGTCTTTCGTTTTCTTCTAAATAAGGTAAAATCAGGTCCCAGTCAGCGGCGCTCAGATCGACAAACTCGCCACCGTTCAACTGGTCATCCACCAGTTTATGGTGGGGGTCCCTTATGTAGATGGCGCCGCCTGAAGCCAGTGAGAATAAATTGGAACCGGGGTAGGGTACCGGTTGGTCGACGACGGTTGCGTTTTCATCGAATTCCATGCCGTTGAGAACGACAAACCCGCCGCCGTTCAGGGGATCACCGGCCATGAACGATTCAGCCAGATAATCGAGGCAGGTACCGTTTATGACAACCCGGGGACGGCCCACCGCATTAATCAGAGGACGGCCGGCGGTATTTCCCATCACATACACTTCTCCGCCCTTGGCCCCGTACATGAGGGTCTGCCCCACATCCCCATAGATAACGAGTTTTCCGCGATTCATGATCTGGCCAAGTTGATCCTGGGCATTTCCGTGGACGTATATTTCCAGACCATCGATACCCGAAGCCAGATAGTCACCGGAGCTGTCATAAACGTCTATACGGACACCGTCCGAACCTTTTGAAAAGCCGCATCCGCAAAAGCGCTGTCCTTTGTATCCATAGCAAATGAACTGTTTCCATCCCAGCCTGTAGGCTTTACATATAAGTCTTGAGTCGCAGTTCTCACCTTCGGGGGAAAATTCCCGGGTATTTATGACCAGAACGCTTTCATCATTCCGGGGAGAGCGGAGTGTATCCCGTTTTTCAAAATCGACGTAACGATACCGGCCGGCGGTGTTCTCATTGAGATCCGGTGATGCATCAAAAACTAAAGTCAGGTTTTCTCTAATGATTTGCAGTATCGAACTCCACTTTTTATCTCCGGTGGGAAAGCGTCGGTCCATAAGGTGGGTCAAAACCTCAATGACTTTGGATTTAGTGCCGTCATCTTCGCAGGCCAGTTTTTTGAGGGTTTCGCAAAAATGGATAAGTTCAGCATACTCCCAGTTCTTAACCTGCTGACAATAATAGTTTTTAAAATCAGATAGATCATTAATGGACAGGCCTTTTTTTAAGGCCCGGATCATTTCGTTTGAAACCACGGGCTTTGAAACCTCAATGATTTTTTTATAATGTTTCTGATTTTCAGGTGTTTTGACGACGTTGCCGAATTTATCTGTACAGACGAGTTTCTTGGATCCATCTCCCTTGCCGGCGTCTTTGACGGTAAAAATAAAAGCGCCGCCATCCGTTGCACTGCCGCCCCGGGCATTCCAGTACTTGTCCGCTATCGGACAAAAGCGGCTGTCTTCAGCGGCAAGGTTCTGTAACGTGGCGTCAATGGCCTGCTTTTCCGAACATATCAGGCCGATCTGAACCTCTCCTTCCTGAAGGGCGAACACCTGTGGGCGCAACATGGAGGTATCTGTAATGCCGATGAGCTGTAAATAGTTTTTGTAAGGATTGTTGCGTGCGATAATAAAAAACCAGGGGCCGTCCGGGGAAGAATGGATATGGGCGGTTTGTAGATAGCGATAAATATGCTGTTTTTCAGCCGGCAACAGATCGAAGTCGTATTCCGAGGTGGGAGCCAGGGCTTCGATAATATATTCCATCGGATATTCAAATGTTCGGTTGAGCAGATCAAGCAACAGAACGGAAACCTCAGTGTCTGTTAAAAATTGAGGAAAAATTTTGTGCTGTTTTAAGTATTCACTCACCGCATGATAGTTGGCAAAATCGCCGTTGTGAACCAGAGCCTCGTCCAGACCGATGAAGGGGTGTGCGCCGCCGGGATGCCAGACTCTTCCCTTGGTGGGATAACGCTGATGGGCAATCCATCCATGGGCTTTAAAATCCTCCAGGCAGTAATACTGGGTCACCTGCTCGGCATAGCCGACGATTTTTAAAATCATAATATTCCGCCCGTGTGACAGGACAAACGCCTGCTTTTCACCCAGCGAAGCATAAAATTTCTGGTTTAATCTAAAAGAGTTCTGGTAGATAAACTCATCTTCAGCCTTCCCCGGATCCAAATCCTGAAAGGTGTTTTCGTCTATGAAGCGATCCAAAACATCTTGTTTTACCCTGACAAAATAGCGCCATACATCCGGAGGTTTGACCGTCAATCCTTCTATATCCCGGTAGTTGTCCACCATGGGGATGCGTTCGGCTTTATGGACTTCCAGGAACGGTGCAATGGCGAATTTTTCCACATCCGACCGGGATTGTGGATCGAGCAGGGCGATTTGAAGTAGATAATGAGTGTCTAAAATTTCCTGGGTTACCCCCAAATCTTCAGCGGAGAGTCCCAGTGCTGCGATGCCCCCGCCCTTGCCGTTGCCGCGATTGTGCATCTGAACCGAAGGTTCGTAAATATGGCGGCCACGAACGGGAATCGATGAAATAAAGCCGGTTACACCGCATCCCCCCTCTTCAGCAGATTTTTTAAGCGGCAATTCGCTGTGAGGCAGGCGAGCCCTGGAAGAAAGTATTCTTTTGATTGTTGAGTCAAAACCGTGAAACATTTTTCATACCTTTATCAGTTAATTAAACAAATATTGAAATATCGAACTTAGTTCTCTTCGCTCACAATTGGAATGCTGGAATGCTGGAATAATGAATGCTGGAATAATGAATTCTGGGATAGTGCAATGTTGGATTAATGGTAAAATTTATGTTGACGATAAAAACTAAAAATGGATAATATCCTTTTAAAACCCAACCTTCCAGTATTTCATTGTTCCATATTCAAGGCAAACGTTCAAACTTCATAAAATATCCTATATTTTTATTTCGTCATAAAAAACCTGGTCCTCCCCCCGCGAAGCGGGATCTCCGATGGGCCATGCCTGTCCCGCATTGCGGGAGTCAGAGTTCTCCGGCTCTGCCAAAAAATTGCTGCTATAGTTTGAAGTGAACTAAAGTTTAAAGTGAGCTAAAGTTAAGGAATTCTGTCAATTATATAAAACCAGCGGAGCGGAGCGACTCCATAACTTTAGGCACTTTAGATCACTTTAGGCACTTTTAACTTGTCTGGCTTTCAGGGAAACAGCACCTTCCAGGGGTAACCCAAAGCCTGGTCCTCCCCCGCAATGCGGGATCTTCGATGGGCCAAGCCTGTCCCGCTTTGCGGGGGATTCTTTACTAAGTCGTAGAGTTCTGAGATGTTAAATTATTAGCTCTGCCTTAGGTGCCGGTTGATATTTAGATCTTTCCTGGGCATCCAGATAGTCGAGGTGGACCAGAAGATCGGTGCGGCCCACAAGTTCCTCGATACTCCGCAGGCCGTATTGCCTTAAAATTTCACACCACTGCTTACGCCAGGCTATATACATATTGACGATTCGTTGTGTGGCCCAATCTTCGGTAATCATGTGCCCCAGTTCGTGGTCCGTCGATGCGATGCCCCGGGCACAGCCCCGGCCACTTTCGCAATGACCGCAGCGGACACACTCAAGGGCCACCAGTTCTGCGGTTCCGATGACCACCCCGTCGGCACCCAGCGCGATGGCTTTGGCCACATCCATGGCATTGCGAATGCCGCCGCTGGCAATTAAACAGACTTTATCTCTAATGCCTTCTTCTTTTAAAAATTTATGCACCTTGGGGATGGCATACTCAATGGGCATGGCAATATTTTTTTTGGCAATATCCGGAGCGGCACCGGTTCCGCCGTAACTGCCGTCCAGATGAACAATATGTGCCCCGGCATAGTAACTGCCCACTGCCACCATGTCCACATCCGTCGGTGTGGAGACTTTGACTGAAACCAGTACGTCCGGGTTGATTTCTTTGACCCAATCGACGTGCTTTTTATGATCCTCCACAGAGTAGACGCTGTGGAACGGAAACGGCGAAAATAGGGCGTTCCCGACAACCGTTTCTCTCATCGCCGCCACCTCCGGGGTAACCTTGTCCCCCAGCAGGTGACCGCCCAGACCGGGCTTGGCTCCCTGAGCATACTTGAATTCCACTATGGGCGCATAACGGATTGTTTCCTCTTTTACACCGAAGAGACCGGTTGCGATCTGGGTGATGACGTGTTCGGCATAGGGCAGCAGTTCATGGGGATAACCGCCTTCTCCGGTGCAGGTCATTGTGTTCAGGAGTTTGGCTGCCCGTGCTCTGCTGACCATAACGGACAGGGCGGTGGAGCCATATGACATACCGCCCCCATAGCACGGAATAGAATTTATTTTCTCGGGTCTTCCATCCCCCCTTTTGTTTAGATGAACACTGGTGTCAATATCCTCATCGCGTAAGTCCAGGTAGTCGCCGGTGTCCGGTGTCCTGAAACGGATTTTATCGAAACCGCCGCCGGAGTTGCCGAGGTTGTACTCCAAATCAACGACCGGAAGATTGCCGGTTTCCGCCATTGTCCAGTGGGCGATGAGCATCTCGGACGTCCATCGATAATCGCCCAGAGTTTCCAGGATCGGGTTGCGGCGGAGTGTCAGGGCCTGTTCCGGGCATTGATCTATGCAGAAAAAATCATTTTCTTTGCATTTAAACCCGATGCATTTATAATCCTGCGGTCGAAGGGGCCTGGAGAAAATATCATATCGTGGATGCACGCCATACGGACAAAGTTTTGCGCATAATCCGCATGAGATACATCGGGAGTTTCGCCGGATGGTATATTTGCCGATGGGGTTGCGAAACCGATCCGGTGTTTCGACAATTTCCGGGGATTTATATTTATTTTTTTTATGACTCATATCTTACGAGAATCCTATTCGTTGTTTACTACACTTAAATTGATACGGTTTCTTGAACCCGCTGAAGTTTCAAAGAGTTAAGGTGCCGTAAATTCCGTTATTTTTCTTTGGCCGAATATAGGCCCGAAGTTTTCCATTTCCAGGTCCTCAAACCACATGGAGCGTCCAACCTCGCCCCTTAACCTTCTGGCTTCCCGAATTCCCATGGCGCCCATAACCTCGATGAGCTGGTTGTGCCAGGCCCCAATCAGGTTAATGATTCTCTGGCTGCCCCATTCCGGATCGATTTGATGGTCGATTTTTACAGGGCAGGGCAGATCATCCCGGCACCGGTAACATAACCGGCATTCCAGGGCTATCAAAAGGAGGTAGTCTACGATCACGCCGTCAGCCCCGCAGATAATCGATTTTGCCATGTGCTCGGCCATGGCGATTCCACCTGAAAATACCAGATTGATTTTTTGCCGCATTGAATTGTCCACCAGCTTTAGATGAATTTCTCGAATCATTTCTTTTAAAAACCTGGGGTTTTCAGTGTCAAGTTCGTTGCCGGATGGGTCGGCAAAGAAATGAAGGGTGTCAATGTCTGCATGGGACAGGTCCAGTGCGCGGGATGCAGCTTTTGCATCCAGAGGAATGCTGATGATGATCGTAATATCCGGTTTTAGGGTGCGAATTTTATGAGCGGCTTTTTCGATACCCGGTTCAAATGATAACTCCACCACACGGCTTTTTAGGATAAGATCCTCGTGAGCCTGGATATTGCCACCGGTTAAACAGGGAATCAGATTCCGAGCATATGGGTGCAGATTACCTGAGTAGTCCTCAGGGCGGATTAACAAAAACGTATCCAGAGCCTTAGCCGCCTTAGCCGCCGAAGTAATAACCTGTTCATTGAGAATAAGGCTGTCCGGCACCTGAAACATCAATGGTATCGGAACTTCTAAAATAGGCGGCAGGTCTAGAGTCAAAGACATATCGGCCTCAAATTTCAGAGGCGATAATCTGCGGGAGATTTCAAAGCAGGTATTGATATACTCACGGCCATGAATACCGTCTCTTGTAGGACGAACGATTTCAGACATGTCTGTCCACATGGAATCGAAACCGGCGCCAACAAACGGACCCCGGTAGCCGGCTCCGGAAACCGGGACTTTTCCTGTGTGGGCTTGATACCAGAGGGTGTTGATGAAATCCGGTCGCCAGTAATCGTCTCCCAGTGTACGATATTCAGGATTGATCACCCGGGAAAAAATGCCTTTTGTACATTCCTGAACACAACGAAAACAGCTATGACAGGCATACAGGTATTCAGGTTCGTTCATGGTGCTGAGGTGAAGATAATTCTCTTTGAAAATCCCGTAGACGCAATTTTTTTTGACGCACTCTCTGCAACTGCCGGCACAGTCCTCCCTGAACTCGACGATGGCGTATTTGCCGATGGGGTTGTATCTCGGCGGTGCTGTTTTTATCGGAATATGATACTTCTTGGGCATTAAGCTCTCCAATTTGAATTGACGATTTTCAATCGAATACGGTTCTTATGTATGCACCCGTTTAGTCCGCCCCTATGGTCTAGGCGTAAGACCGGCTGCCTCGACGATTTCAGCGACGATTTCTTCCCATTCAATGGCCATAATATGAACACCGTGGACCCCTTTGATTTCACGCAATTCGGCAATGGTTTCCAGGCATATTTTAAGGCCTTCTTCAACGGCCTTTTCCTTGGGAACGCCGGCCATTCGTTTGATTAGAGATTCCGGAACGTCCATGCCGGCCACTTTGTTGTTCATGAATTTTGCCATACCTGCAGATTTCAGCGGGGTTACACCGCCGAGAATATGGACCTTTTCGGTCAGGCCTTCTTCCCGGGCCATTTTCATCCACTCTTTGAATCGATCCATATTATAAATGCACTGGGTTTGAATGAAATCAGCGCCGGCATCGATCTTTTTTGCCAGCCGAATGACGCGATATTCAAAAGGATCGGCAAACGGGTTGGCAGCCGCTCCGATAAACATACAGGGGGGGCCGTTCAATTCGAACCCGCTCATGTCTTTTCCCTCTTCCCGCATGGTCTGAACGGTTCGGAGAAGGTTCATGGAGTCAATATCAAAAACATTCAAAGCATCCGGCTGGCTGCCAAAACTCTGATGATCACCTGAAAGACAAAGGATGTTTTTTATCCCTAATGAGTAGGCACCCAAAATGTCCGATTGCAGGGCAATCCGATTCCGATCCCGGGTGACCATCTGCATGACCGGTTCCAGGCCCATTTGCAGAAGCTCGGCACACGCTGCTATGCTGGACATTCTTACGATTGCGGTTTGGTTGTCGGTTACGTTTACGGCATCTACCCACCCTTTTAATAATTCGCCTTTTTTACGGATGATCTCGGGATTTGCTCCCCGGGGAGGACCGCATTCGGCGGTAACGGCAAACTTTCCGTTTGATAAAATCTCCTGTAATCTGCTTGAAGCTTTCATATTCATATCATATGATCCTCTCTCACTAATTTTCTTGGGCCGCCTGAAAGGCTGGCTTGCCAATTTTTGGGGGGAATGTAGATCCTCAAGCTGTCCGCCTGTCCCAATATACTGAGCCGTTCGATGATCATCTGCCAGGCGCAGTCGGTTTCAGGATTGATTTCACATTTGCCGTTCTGTGATCCGCCGCAGGGCCCGTTCAAAAGTTTTTTGGCACATCGGGTGACCGGGCAAATTCCTCCGAATATGTCAAGCCTGCAATTTCCGCAGCCGGAACACTCCTCGGTAAAGACACCCTGTTTTTCCAGAACACCGATGAACGTCGTATTTACACCCGGCAAAACCGGACTTTTAACGAACCGTCTGGCAATGGCCTGAACGCCGGCACCACAGGCCAGGGATAAGACCCCGTCATTGCGGGAGATGGCCGGTGCACTTTCCTGAATAAATTCGTCTTCGCACTGGCGTTCTACGGTAAATTCTTCGATTTCAATCTCCTTGCCGTCTTTTTTGCAGGCCAGTCTCAGCGCGGATGCCAGCACCGCAACTTCGTCTTCACCTCCGGCAAAACAGGTTTTCATACAGGTGCCGCAGCCCAGAATAAGAATTTTCTTGTAGGGTGCGATGATTTTTTTGATTTCCGATAGGGGTTTTTGTTCTCCAACTATCATAACGAGTATCCTTGTTTGTTTTTGTGATGGGACCGATATCAAACAGCCGGGTTGGGCCCCAGATCTGCAAGATCTTTCAATACGTTTTGTATTATCTGAGATGCTGCGACGTTATCTCCGGCAGAGATGTTGCTTAAGTACAGCCGCCGGCCGCCAAGGCCGATTTCGTCCAGCAAGTTCCGGACCCATGCCACACGTTTTTTTGCTCTTATATTGCCCTCTACATAACGGCACTGTCCTTCAGGACAGACCAGTACGATCACTGCATCCGATCCGGCCTCAAATGCCCGCAACAGAAAAACATCTTTTACCATGCTTGAACAGGGCAGTTTGACGGTTTGCAATTCAAAATTATTTTGGCCGGTCAAAGAGAAGCCGTCCATTTCGGGAACTGTGTTTATACAGTGAAACAGCGTTATTTTGGGTTTAAATCTGTCATTCATATTTATTCGCCAATTTGTTTGTAAAGTGATTATCCGTTAACATCCTTACCATTGCAACCTGGTATTAATTCCCCGAGGCCGGAAAGGATGGCGGTCTGAATAAAACAAAAAAAGACGTCCACCCTGAAGCAAGGGGTGCAGACGTCTTTGTCGTGTTTATTTAAATATAGCTTTGTACGTCTTTGTACAAATCTATAAAAAATCTGAACACAAATATCTATCTATCCTTATATGAGTTGTCAAGTAATATTTTATGGGTTTTTTAAAAAATCCTCACAGTTTATCAGGGTTATGTTATGGGCATATATTTTTCTATTTCGTACTGGCTGACATGGGTGCGATACATATCCCACTCGATCTTCTTGTTTTCCACAAATTTTTTGAAAACATGATCACCCAGGGCATCTTTTACCAATTCCGATTTTTCAACTTCAAGGATCGCTTCATAAAGATTCCCCGGAAGGGTCATGATGCCCCTTTCGGTTTTCTTTTTTTCGGACATTTCAAAGATATCCTCTTCGATGGGGTCCGGAAGTTCATATTGATTCTCAACCCCCTTTAACCCGGCTGCCAGCATTACCGCAAAAGCCAGATAGGGATTACAGGCCGGATCCGGCGCCCGGAACTCGATGCGGGTGGCGACTTCCTTTCCGGGCTTGTACATGGGAACCCGAATCATGGCCGAACGGTTGCGTCGAGCCCAGGAAATGTAAACAGGGGCCTCGTAACCGGGCACCAGTCGTTTGTAGGAGTTGACCCACTGATTGGTGACGGCGATGATCTCTCTGGCATGCTTCATAATGCCGGCAATATACCCCTTGGCCATTTTGGATAAATGGTATGGATCGTTCCTATCAAAAAAGAGATTTTTGTCTCCGGCAAACAAAGATTGATGCACATGCATACCGCTGCCGTTTTCGCCAAAGATGGGTTTTGGCATGAATGTGGCGTAACAACCGTGCTGGCTGGCAATTTCTTTGACCACGATTCGATACGTCATGGTTTTGTCAGACATGCTCAAAGCATCGTCAAAGCGAAGGTCGATCTCATGCTGGCTCGGTGCCACTTCATGATGGCTGTATTCCACTTCTATTCCCATGTCCTGGAGTGCAAAAATAGTATTACGTCTCAAATCAGAGGCCATATCCAGAGGCCGGCTGTCAAAATATCCCCCAGTATCAAGCCCTTCGGGATTCTTGTTGCTTTTGAAATAGAAATATTCCAGTTCAGGTCCCACGTAAAATGTATATCCTTTTTTTTCTATTTTCTTCAAAAGCCGTTTAAGCACATACCGTGGATCTCCTTCATAGGGCGTATGGTCCGGGTTCACGATATCGCAGAACATCCGGGCCACCGGCCTTTCACCCGAACGCCATGGCAGCATTTGAAACGTGGTAGGATCCGGCATGGCAACCATATCGCTCTCTTCGATGCGCGCAAAACCCTCGATGGAAGATCCGTCAAATCCCATTCCTTCACTCATGCCGGTCTCCAGCTCGGATCGAGTGATTGCAAAGCTCTTCAACACCCCAAGGACATCGGTGAACCAAAACTGAATAAAGCTGACATCTTTTTCTCTGACAAGTCTTAAAACATCTTCTTGGGTCATACATCCTTTACAACTCATTAAAGCACCTCCTTTTTTTGCAGTGTTTTAACAAATGTATCTGCCGGATCACAGCAGATTTCTCAATCGCCCCGGGCCTTTTCTCTCTATCTTCGCCAGAATCCGTTGAAAAATCATCGCCGTGGCCAGGGCATCTCCTATGGCCGTGTGCCGCTCGTAAATTTCGATGCCCAAGTGCTTGGCCACCGCATCCAAGTTTTGATTGCCCCTGGATTTGATAGGATAGGACCGGGAATGCGGTGGAAAGCCGACTTTTCGGCACATAGAGTGGGTGTCGAGAACCATATTCTGGAGCGGAAAACCATAATTTTGCCGCATGTAAGCGTTCAGAAAATGCAGGTCAAACCACACCTTGTAACCCACCAGGATATCGGTTCCCAAATACCGGAGAAATTGATTGAATATGTCTGGAAACACCGGCGCATGGGCTACCATAGACGGCACAATGCCGTGGATTTTAATGGAGGATGAGGAGATGGACCGGCCCGGATCCACCAGGGAGTTGAAAACATCCCCGAGAAGTATCCGGCCTTCAATAACCCGGAATGCCGCCACGCTGACCACCCGGTCACGGGTCAGGCTCAGGCCGGTGGTCTCCAGATCCAGAACTACATAGCGCAGGCTCCTGGCGCTTTGGTTGGGGCGCAGGTGATCCAGGGCGGTCAGGTTCGTAAACGCCAGGGGATGAATCTCTTTTCTCCGGAAACGTGCCCGAATCCAGCGATTTCGCATGCGGGCCAACAACAGACTGGGCATCAGATCTCCACCACTTGGGTCTGGAAACGAAATTCAATGGTTTTCTGCAGGCGGTTGATCACTGCAAAGCTTTCCTTCAACATCTTACGTTGCAGGCTGTTCAAGCTTCCTGGGTCTATGAAATTATTCGGCTCTTCGCCTTTGGCCAGAGCGTCCAGGTGTCGGCTGATTTGAAGATATACGATAAAATCATAGGTCTCGCGCAGATCGGCGTAAAAATCATTGTCGATGACGCCTCTTTGGTTGATTTCCGCCAAACGGTCAAGGGTGTTCTGGGTTTTTATCCCCAGATCCAGGCTGAGTACCCGGGCGGCGTCCACCACCGGTGTCAGTCCCCTCATTTTCAGATCGAACTTGTTCTTGTGCTCGCCGGATTTTTCCACCACAAACCGTTTGAGCAAGCTCATCGGGGGCCGGTTGGAGAGGGCAATTTTGGCCATAAATCGGATAAAAAGCCGGTGTTTCCGGATGGCCTTGAGCAGCAAGTCCCGCAGAATATGTGGGAACTCGGTGCCGGCATAAATCGGACGAAAATCGAAAAAAATGGATGCCATCAGCAGGGTGTCCGGATTGGGCTTCGTGATCCACGTAAGAAACGAGTCCCGCCAGTGGTCTTCCGTTTGGCACCACTTGGGGTTAGAGGCCATGATGCCCCCCGGGCAGGGTGGAATGCCGGAGCGCACCAGTGCGTCTACAACCTGTTCTGAAAACCTCAAAAACCACGTTTTGCATTCGGCTTCGTCTCTGTCCGAAGGGTTTGAAAAAAACAGGGCATTGTCCTGGTCGGTGTGCAAGGTCTGTTCCATTCGGCCCTCGCTGCCGAAGGCCAGCCAACCGTAAGTGGCCGGCGGTTTTCCAAACCCTTTGTTTTCCATCTCCTTTTCGACCAGCTTAAGCATTCGAAGGGTCAGTCGGTCGTTGAGTCCGGTAACCAATGCAACCAGTTGCTTGACCGGGCCTCCCTGGCGCAGCATCATTTCAAGAACACTGTCGATTTTGGCTCCCATGCTGATCAGGGTTTCCAGGGAGTCCGTGCGTTGGATTTCACCGACAATCTGGACCGGGGAAGAACCGGTTTCCATCTGCAAATCGTGTTCGCTGATAATACCGATCATGCGATTGTCCTCAATTACCACTAGAAGCCTGACTCCGTGCTGGCTCATAGACAAGAGGACATCAAAGGCATAGGCGTCGGGGGCGACGGTGTGCACCGGTTGGCTCATGATTTCAGCCACCGCCACTTCCGGGCTGATATCAGCAGCCAGCACCTTGGTGCGCAAATCGTTGTCCGTCAGAATGCCCAGGGGAGGGCTTAGACCGTTTCCGGTGATGACAATGGAGCTGACCCGGCGTTGGGCCATCATCCGTGCGGCCGTTCGTACAGATACATCCGGTGCGCAGGAAAGGACGTTTTTACTCATCATATGGGTCACGCGTTTGCCGGTCATAAACAGATTCAGATTGATGGTATTTTTTCCGATGGGCTGGGGCCGCTGGAATTCGGCTGACTGGCGCACCGCTTGGATGGTCCTGGCCAAGGAAGAATCGAAGTACCGATGGAACACCGGATACTTGGACACGAGTTCCAGGAGTTCTTCCGCCGGAAGCATCAGGGCGATGAGGTCCTGGCGAGCAGAGATGTCGAACATGGCCGGTTTGTCCTCGAGAAGGCTGCTGGCCCCAAAGTAGTCGCCCTCGCCCCGGACATCTACCAGAAGTTCTTGATCGCGGTCGTCGAGCAAAGAGATGCCGACAGTACCCTTCTGGATAATGTACAGGTACCGAAAGGCAATATCCCCCTTGTTTACGATGCGTTGTCCGTGCGGAAAAAAGGCAATCTCCATTCGTGAGACCAGATGCGTCAGTTCATCGATATCCAGGGTGTCGAAAGGGGTCACGGAGCGCAAAAATTCCAGCATGCGCGGAAATGAAACGTGAGTCCCGGGCCCGTTATATTTTTGAGATTCCATATTTGCTCCTATCCTCGATCTTGAGCCCGAGGAAAAAAATAACCGGTGGACAGAACTTTTTCAAAAGATACGAAAGAATTACAGGGCATCCTAAATTTTGTTCAATTAGGGTTCAGGATCTTATTTATGAATGGTTGTTCCAGTGGTGGAATTTCCTGTGATAATATTTTCAAGTGTCCCCGGTCCCTGCCACTGGACAATATGAACCCGAGGGACTTTATTGTCCAGTGCCTCAAATGCAGATTCCATTTTAGCGACCATTCCGCCTTTGATGGTGCTGTCCGCGATAAGTGCTTTGGCTTTTTGAACCGTAAGGGAACGACAAATTCGTTCTTCCACTATAACACCCGGTACATCTGTTATGAAAGCGAGATCGGTGCACCGTGCGGCGGCGGCTAAAGCGGCGGCCGCACTGTCGGCATTGACGTTGTAACTTTCTCCGCTTTCATTGGCAGAAATAGGCGAGACCACAGGCACGCGTCCGGTTTTGAGCGCATCCAGAACCACATCGGGGGTTACCTGTTTGATTTTGCCCACAAATCCAAAGTCACGGCCGTGGCGTTTCAGCGGTTCGACGATAAATAACCCCTCGGTTTTTCCCGACATGCTGCTGCAGGGTACACCGTTTTCACTTAGCCGCGCGGAAATGCGTCGATTGATGGTTTCGGACAGTACCTTTTCGACAATTTTTATATCTTCGGCCCGGGTGATGCGAATGCCGTCGATAAAAACAGATTCACGATTGGCGCCTTTGAGGGCCTGGGAAATTTCAGCCCCTCCCCCATGCACTATTATAATTTCAACATTTTGTATGGATCTAACGGCCCGGGCAAGATCTTTAAATCCGTCTTCACCTTTGAAGGCCAGGCCGCCAATTTTTATTAGAATCCTTGGTGTCATAAAACGGGTCCTTTATATGGAGAAATAGAGGGGAAGCGCACCCCATGAACACGTGCGAAAAATAAGATGGTTCTGAATTTCGGCAGCAAGTTGCTCGGAGATTAAGCGTAAACTACATATTCTCCAATACATCTATTCCCAACAAATTCAAACCCTTTTTTAAAACAATGGCCGTTGCTTTGATGAATGCCAGCCTGGCCGTTTCCAGTTTTTTATTTTCCCTGCGAAGCACATGGTGTTTATTGTAGAACTGATTGAATGCTTTGGCCGTATTAAATATATGAAGGGCAATCTTTGACGGATTGAATCCCTGAACAGCGTTATTTATTTCTTCCGGAAACTGAATCAATTTCTGAAGCAATAGAAGCTCTTCCGGATTTCCGAGAAGAGAAAAGTCGCAATGTTGAAGATCAACAGCACTATTTTGTGCTTTGGCCAATATTCCGGAGATTCGCGCATATGCATATTGGCAATAGGGAGCGGTAAACCCGTCGAATGAAATGGATTCAGCCGGATCGAAATTGATGGTTTGAGTCGGTCGAACCCGCAAAAGATAAAATTTTACGGCACCGATGCCGATTTTTTCTGCACGATGATTTATTTCATCATTGGAAAGTCGACCTTCAGGATCCCGCCGGCGAATTTCATCGGCGGCCAGTTTTTTCATTTCAGCGATGAGAACGTCGGCATCAACAATTTTTCCTTCTCTGGATTTCATTTTCCCTTCCGGCAGATACACCATGCCATAGGAAAGATGATAGCAGTCCTTGGCCCATTCATAGCCCAGGGCGTCGAGGATCTGAAAGAGGCATTTAAAGTGGTATTCCTGTTCGCTGCCCACCACGTAAATGGAAAAATATAACTTGTGTTCCTCTATTTTTAAAATGGATGTGGCAATATCCTGAGTGATATAAAGGCTGGTGCCGTCAGGTCGTAAAAGCGTTACTTTTTTTGCTTCACCGTCTTTTTCCTGGCCGAATTCCGCTACCGGCAAATGAAATACAGTGTTACCATGATCATCTTTCGAGAAAACCTTCTCTCCCAGTCCTTTTTGGATGACATCCTTGCCCATTTTATAGGTGTCGGATTCATAATAGAATGCGTCGAACTCAAGTCCGAAATTTTTATATGTTTCGGCAAATCCGTCATATACCCAATTGTTCATGGTCTCCCAGAGTTTTATGGTTTCCGGATCACCGGCTTCCCATTGTCGAAGCATTGTTTGGGCGTCATCTTCCAGTGTTTGGTTTTCAACAGCCTCCCGGGCAAACCGTACATACCATCTGCCCACAAAATGATCTCCTTTCAAACCTTCGGATTCCGGAGTTGAAGCGATTCCCCATCGTTTCCAGGCCAGCATACTTTTGCAAATGTGGACGCCCCGGTCATTGATCAGGTTTGCTTTGACCACCTGATGACCGGTTGCTTCGAATATTCTTGAAATAGAAAATCCCAGGGCACCATTGCGCAAGTGCCCTAAATGCAGCGGTTTATTTGTATTCGGAGACAAATATTCCACCATCCCCCGTATGCCCTTGCCAACAGTGGATTCTCCATATTTTGTGTTCTTAGAAGTTATTTCGGAACAGAATTCTCCGAAAAGCACCCCGGGAAATATACTTATATTAAGGTAGGGCCCCGAAGCATTTACTTTATGGATAACATCATCCGGCGTAATTTTTTCCGAAATTATTTTGGCAATTGCTGCCGGAGATTTCCGAAACTGTTTTGCCAGGGGAAAGCACCCCACAGCAAAGTGGCCCAATTCGGTGTTTGGGGGGAAACCGAGTTCAAGGGGTTCCGGGATTTGCCCCAAGGCTTTTTCTGCAGCGATGGCAATTTTTTTTAAAATGGACTCTTTGAGTTTCTGAACAGACATAATCCACGTCCTTTGTTAACCCGAACGTTGCATAAACAACAGGGCCGGTATTTATAAAAAAGCTTTTCCTCCAATTTAGTTGGAGAAGAGGGTTTAAAATCATCAACTCTTTCGGAGACGATTCTAAAAAAGTGACCCCTTGATTTTGACCGTCATTTCTTCGGAGCAAATCTCATTTTTTTAAGGACCTGCAAGTATGGCAAAAAATCGATAAGGTATCAAGTTGTAAAATTCCCCGGCCCAGGGCAAACGCATTTGGAAGTTTCACATTGAAAAAGTATATTTTGTTCAAAGTCCCTCGCAAAAAAGCTTTTACTATTTCTTTATAATTCAAATGCGTCCGCCCTGTCGGTCCGTGATGCTAACCACCACAACAACATTCTATCTGCTTGAATTTTCAGGTGCAACGGGGTTCTTTATTCTTTTGATGGTTGTTCGAGGTTGTTTTCCTATACCAAAGTTATGCAGACGATAGGTTCTCAAAAAAAGTTATGAAAAAAGTTGAAGTTTTTCTTTCAATCATGTAATGGCAGTTGAAAAAGAAATTTTCCACTAGAGTGGATGATTGAGCCCTTTTATTGTGACAGAAATAAAGGGAATTCAAACAAAATACTGTGTGATCATGAATTTAATTTTTTCGAAATTTTCGGGTTAACAAACCATGCTTCTCAGTATTTTTGTTTTAATGAAAAAAATGTGAAATTTGGTCTCTTTGTTCGAAGGTGTTTTTAACCATAAAAAACTTAAGTAATTATGAAAGCAAGTTTAATTTTATCTGACGGAGCGCTGTATGAAGGGCTTTCCCTTGGGCGCCGAAGGTACCACCACGGGAGAGGTGGTGTTCAATACTGCCATGACCGGATACCAGGAAATTCTGACGGACCCTTCGTATCATTTCCAGTTAATCGCCATGACATATCCGCAAATCGGAAATTATGGCGTCAACCGGAAAGATTTCGAATCAAAGGGTATTTACGCGGCAGGGTTTATCATACGCGAATACAGCCCCATCGTCAGTCACTGGCAGGCGGACCAACCCCTTGATACGTTCTTGAAACATTACGGTATTGTGGGGATCAGTGACATTGATACCCGTGCCCTGACTCGCCATTTGCGTGATCACGGGGCTCAAATGGGGATGATCACCACCTCCAATGAACCCTTCGACACCTTGTTAGAGCGCTTGAAAGCCGGTGAAAAACTTGTGGGAAGAGATATTGTTAAAGACGTCACAACGGACAGGTATTATGATTGGCCGTTATCCGGTGAAAGTGATGGCAATGGGAAAAGCGCATTCAGAGTAGCTGTCTACGACTACGGCGTGAAATTTTCAATTTTAAGAACACTGCGCGATCACGGGTGTCGAATCCGAGTCTTTCCCGGCCATGCTCCCCCTGAAGAGGTGCTTGAATGGAATCCGGACGGCATCATTCTATCCAACGGTCCCGGCGATCCGGAGCCTGTTAAATACGCCGTCAAATCGGTTCGGCACCTGTTGGGCAAGAAACCGATTTTCGGGATTTGTCTGGGCCATCAGATTTTGGGATTGGCGTTGGGCGGGCCGAACAACCAAGTTGAAATTCGGCCACCACGGTGCAAACCACCCGGTTGAGCATCGACTCACCGGCGCCGTTGAGATAACGTCTCAGAACCATGGGTTTTATCATCGATATCGACAGCCTGGCGAAAAGCGAGGTTGAGATCACCCATATAAACCTGAATGATGGGACTCTGGAAGGAATCAGACACCAATCACCTGCGGGGCTTTTTCGGTTCAATATCATCCGGAGGCATCGCCCGGGGCCCCATGACAGCCGGTATCTGTTTGAGCAATTTATGGAGGATATGAAGCAGTTCGATGCCTAAAAGAAAAGACATAAAACGAATACTTGTGATTGGGTCGGGTCCCATCGTCATCGGTCAGGCCTGCGAGTTTGATTATTCCGGAAGCCAGGCCTGTAAAGCACTGCGTGAAGAAGGGTTTATCGTTATATTAATCAACAGCAATCCGGCCACGATTATGACAGACCCCGAATTTTCGGATAGAACCTATATAGAACCGCTTCGTGCAGATGTGATTGCAAAAATCATAGCAGATGAGCGCCCCGATGCGCTGCTGCCCACCCTGGGCGGCCAGACAAGTCTTAATCTAGCGGTTGAACTTGCCGAAAGTGGTATTTTAGAAGAATACGGCGTGGAGTTGATCGGCGCCAAGCTCGAGACGATCCGTATGGCCGAGGACAGAAATCTCTTCCGAAATGCTATGGGGGAAATCGGATTGAAAGTTCCTGCGGGGGTGTGTGTTAATTCTCTCGAAGCAGCGGAGGCGCTCCGTGATGAAATCGGCTTTCCGCTCATTATTCGCCCTTCATTTACCCTTGGCGGTATCGGCGGCAGTGTCGTTTATAACAGAGAGGAGTTCAGCCGGGCGGCCCAGTGGGGATTGAGCGCCAGCCCGGTCACCGAGATATTAATCGAGGAGTCCGTGCTCGGGTGGAAGGAATACGAGCTGGAAGTGATGCGGGATGCGGCGGATAATTTTGTGGTGGTGTGTTCCATCGAAAACTTCGATCCCATGGGTATCCATACGGGGGACAGTATTACTGTCGCGCCCGCACAAACCCTAACGGACGTCGAATTTCAAGCCATGCGGGATGCGGCCAAGAAAATTGTGACCAAGGTCGGCGTCGAAACCGGAGGGGCCAACATCCAATTTGCCCTGAACCCGGAAAACGGCGATATGGTGGTCATTGAAATGAATCCCAGGGTCTCACGCAGTTCGGCTCTGGCATCCAAAGCCACCGGTTTTCCCATTGCCAAGATTGCCGCTAAGCTTGCTGTTGGATATTATCTTCACGAAATTCCCAACGATATTACCCGAAAAACTCCGGCATGCTTTGAGCCGGTCATTGATTATGTCGTGGTCAAGATCCCCCGGTGGGATTTTGAAAAGTTTCCCGGGAACGACGTCCGATTGAGCTCTCAAATGAAATCGGTTGGTGAAGCCATGGGAATCGGCAGAACCTTCAAGGAGGCGCTGAACAAAACGTTGCGGTCCCTTGAAAACGGTTGGTCCGGTTTCCATGCCAATGGCAACGATTTCGTTAGCCAAATGTCTGGTGAAGTCTTGCTGGATGATCTCAGATGGGGAACGCCGGATCGCATCCTGAAAATTTGGCAGGCCCTCACCAACGGTATTTCTTGCGAAGAAATATCCAAGATTACCCGTATTGACGTCTGGTTTCTGAAAAATCTCCAGCAACTTGTGGAGTTCGAGGCTCATATTTCCGAGGAATTCAAACAACGGCGCACCCTTACACCGGAAACCCTCAGAAGCGCAAAACGTCTTGGATTCTCCGACAAGCACATCGCCTGGTTGACCGGCAAACTGGAAAACGAAATCCGGAGTCTGCGCAAAGAAAATGGCATATTGCCGTCTTTTAAAATTGTGGACACCTGTGCCGCCGAGTTTGAGTCCTTTACCAATTATTTTTATTCCACCTACGATCCGGAAAACGAATCCATCCCTTCAAACCGGAAGAAAGTGATTATTTTAGGCGGCGGTCCCAACCGAATCGGTCAGGGAATTGAATTTGATTACTGCTGTGTTCACGGCATACTTGCTTTAAAAAATCTGGGAATCGAAGCCATCATGATCAACTGCAATCCGGAGACGGTGAGCACGGATTATGACGTGGCCGATAAGCTGTATTTCGAGCCGCTAACCTATGAAGATGTATTGAATGTGATTGAGCTGGAAAAACCGGATGGTGTCATTATTCAATTTGGCGGCCAGACACCGCTGAAGTTGGCCATCGACCTGGAACAGGCAGGCGTGCCCATATGGGGGACCTCCCCGGATTCCATCGATTTGGCCGAAGATCGCGACCGGTTCGGCGCCTTGCTGGACTCCCTGGATATTCCCCACCCCCAATACGGAACGGCCACGTCCATAGAGGGTGCCGCTGAAGTCGGTCAGAGAATCGGTTTCCCATTGATGGTAAGACCTTCCTACGTTCTGGGCGGCCGGGCGATGGAGATTGTTTATGATCTTAAATCGTTGGAACATTATATGCAGCATGCTGTCAATGCTTCAGAGGAACATCCGGTGCTTCTGGATCGCTTTTTGGAAGACGCTTTTGAGTTTGACGTGGATGCCGTCGCCGACGGTGAGCAAACAGAGATTTGTGGTGTCATGCAGCATATCGAAGAGGCCGGTGTACACTCAGGGGACAGCATGGCCGTTTTACCGCCTTTTTTGCTGAGCCGGGATCAGTATGACGATATCAAAGAATATACCCGTATGCTTGCCGAAGCACTTAATGTCCAGGGCCTGATCAATATTCAGTTTGCGATTATATATGATACACTTAATGTGATCGAAGTGAATCCCCGGGCATCGCGAACAATACCTTTCGTGAGCAAAGCAACCGGAATTCCCATCGCCAAAATTGCCGCAGAAGTGATGTCCGGCAAATCATTGAAACAGATCGGGTACACCTTTAAAGATCGATTGCCGTACGTTGCCGTTAAGGAGTCGGTATTTCCATTCGACCGCTTTGAAAAAGCCGATATTTACCTGCGGCCGGAAATGCGTTCCACCGGAGAGGTCATGGGGATTGCAACGACATTTGGAGAGGCGGTATTTAAAGCCTTTCAAGCCACCGGCATTACCATTCCAAAGTCAGGCACCATATTTATCAGCGTGAATGACAACGATAAAGCCCGTATGTTTCCCATTGCCGAAGGTTTGTTTAAATTAGGCTATAAATTGGTTGCCACCCAAGGGACGGCGGATTATATCGCCGGTCGGGGCATTCCGGTGGAGACGGTATTGAAAGTTAGCGAGGGACGTCCGAATGCTGTCGATTACATCAAAAACGACAACATCGATCTTATTATTAAAACCCCTTTAGGGCAGCGATCCCGCAAGGATGAATCTCCTATTGGCTGGACGGCGATTAAGTACCGGGTTCCGTTTATTACCACCCTTTCCGCCGCCGAAGCGATTGTGCGGGGTCTAAGAGCCCAAAGCAAAAAACCATTTGAATATCAGTGCCTTCAGGAATATTATAAAACCCACTGATACGGGAAATGGCGAATTGTTGAACGCGCTGCATGCCGGGACCTTTGAAAAATGTTTATTACAGGGGTTAGAGGTCCAGAAGCATTCCGACTTCATCACAATGGAAATATTTCGGACAGCGGCTGCATTCACCCCATACCTTGGGCGGAAGTTCCAATCTGTCTTGCCGCCTGAATCCAAATGTTTTGAAGAAATCTTCGGTCAATGTGAACGTGTACAAACGCCGTATGCCCAGTTGTTTGGCTTCTTCTTTCATGTATTCGATTAATTTGCTTCCCAGCCCCAGATGATGGTAGTCCGGATGAATCGCCAGGGCCCTGATCTCGGCAATATCTTCCCAAAGCACATGCAGGCTTCCACAGGCCACGATAAGATTCAATACTTCTCTGGTTTCCGTTATGCTGTAAACCGGAACGTTGCTGTCACAGGCGATTACAAAATCCCTGATATTTTCATACAGGTATTGGGGACCTCGAGGAAGCATTAAATTCATTGCTGCAAAGGCGTTAATTAATTCAAGGATTTCTTCCACGTCCCTGATTTGAGCTTTCTGAATGACAATTTTGCGTTCGTCTTTCTCGTGTAGGAGAACTTTCAGAAACTTTTCCTTGCGTTTTTTCTCTTCGGATTTTGGAGTCGGCGGCGGTTCAGTATATCCCATTGCCAATTACCTATAGACTTTTAAAGGTCCCATTAATCTGAAATATTGTATTCCCATGGATACGGAATAATAACGACAACCCCAATCGCTTTCAAAATCAGGAAATAACTTTTTCCTATAAAAATATGACCGGCGACTGTCTTTGCGTCAATGTTTAAAATGAATTATGATGATATCATTTGTTATGGGTAAGCTTAAGATGAATTGAAAACAGTTGTCAATTAGTTTCCATCCGGTTCAACTTAGAACAATTTCTTGATTCCACTAATAGAATCTACAATGTAGTCCGGCTGAACATCACCGGTTAAATCGCTTTCTTTAAACTCACCTGTTTTTACCAAAACCGATTTTATCCCGGCATTTTTTGCGCCCCGTATATCACTTGAAACCCGATCACCTACCATTAATACTGCATTCCTTTCAACGTCCATTGTCTTGAGGGTCATTTCAAAAATGAGTTTGTTGGGTTTCCCGATATACGTTGCTTTTACATTCGCGGCTTCCTCCAGCATTTTTCCATAGGCGCCCACGGTAAGTTCTACCTCTCCCATACTGTTATCAACGATTTGCGATATCATTACGATGAATTTTGAACCCCTTTGCAGGAGTTTTAACGCCGTGTTCATGTTATGGAAGTTGAACCCGTCGCGATAATCTCCCATGACAATATACTCCGGATTCTCAACATCATGACAAAAGTGTCGGAATTCTTCCAATCCGGTTTTTTTCAGCATTATCCAACATGATCGCGGACTTAAGGTGCCAAGGTATTTAGCTGTTGCATATGCGGCGGTAATCACCTCGGTTTTGCGAACATGAAAACCCATCTGATTCAGTTGCTCGGTACAATATTTTCTGCTTTTCAAAGTGCTGTTGGTCAATATTCTGACGACAATCCCTTTTTGCCGCAAAAAATTAATGAGCTCCACGGCGCCCGGATAAACACGTCCCTGAAATTCAAGAACGCCATTAATGTCAAATATTATGCCTTTGTAGTTTTGTCTCATATGTTTGAACTCCTATTATGGCTGTGGCCGTCTTCAATTTTTTTCCATATGGGATATTTTTTTATCAAAAAATCTAACGCCTGGGAATCTTGAAAAACGACAACGAACTTTAATTGACATGCCCCTGATTACTTTTTAGTATAAAAAAATTGTTCGAATCTTTTTTTACCGATCTATTTTAACCCGAACATCATGGCAGACAGAAATGCCAGATGCGCTGGGAGGGGTCAAGAAAGATTTTAATTACAGGAAAACCCGTCGGCGTGGAGGGTATGGATGCCCCTTTCAGCTTAAGACAGGAGGATGACAAGCTTTACGGCCGGGGCACTTACGATATGAAGGGGAGCATTGCCGTTATGTTGTTGCTTGCAGAGTATTTCACCCGTCACCCGCCGCCCATATCCATTCTGTTCACTTTTGTGGCCGACGAGGAAGATAGAAGTGCCGGAATGGAGTATTTGGTTAAACGATGGCTTCCGGAACTTTTTCCCCTCCCTTTCGGCGGCATATTTCTGGAACCCACCGAACTGGACATCGGCGTGAGTCATAAAGGCGTATCCTGGTATGAAATAGAAGTGTCCGGCAAAGCGGCTCACGGAAGTCGACCTTCCGAAGGTGTAGATGCTATTCTGCCGTTACAATCCGCGCTGGCGGAACTGAACAACATCCAATCTGAGCTGCTCAACAGCAAGGCAGATCCTTTGCTGGGGCATGCAACCCTCCACGCAAGTATCATTGATGGCGGGACTGCTTTGAGTGTGATTCCAAGCAGATCACGACTTCAATGGGAGAGACGGACCCTTCCGGGAGAATCTCAAACCCGGGTTGATCTGGAACTGGAGCGCGTTATCCAGTCGGTGAAAAGTTTTCCGGGAGATCACCATGTGAAGGGACGAGAAATTTTTGTAAGACCATCGTATAAAGTTCCAAATGCGGCAAAAATATTAACATGTCTGCAAGACGCTTCCCCGAACTCGAAACTTGTCGGACTCTCCTTCTGGTCAGACTCAGCGCTGTGCGGGCAGGCGGGGATCCCTTCTGTTTTGTTCGGCCCCATAGGTCATGGTGCACACGCAGTGGATGAATGGGTAAGTTTGAAAAGCCTGATCCGTGTCTACGAAATATTGAAAAAACTTATCGTATCTTTTGAAGTTTCTGTAAGATAGCTGGATCATCGATGGTTTCTGAGAACATCAGCCAGACGACCGGCAGCGGTTTCTAATTCCGGTGTGTCATAAAAGGAAAAGCACAAGCGGATATAATTCTTTAGACTCTGTTGGCTTGAAAATCTTACGCCCCGGTTGAAAACCAACATTATGCTGACGGGCTTCTGATAGAAGTGCTTGGGCATCTATCTGTTCGGGCAGACGCAGCCAGATGAAAAAACCGCCGCTCGGCTCGCTGAAACTGATAAAATTTCCAAGATGCCGCCGCAAAGCGGCGCTTAAAAAGACCATCCGTTGACCATACATCGTTTTCAGATTGACCAGATGGTCGAGTTGCAGCCCCAGCTCCAGGGCACTTTGAACCAGTTTGGAAATAAAGGGGTTCAATCCGCCCCCGCTTTCGAGCAAGCCACTTTTGACCAGCCGCTGGAGCAAAGCTTGATTCGCCTGAATCCAGCCCAGTCGTAAGCCAGGGGCAAGGATTTTAGAAAATGACCCGATTGAAAGGATCGTCCCCGTATCGGTGTAGTTGGCCAGCGGTTGCGGGAGGGGACAGTGTCATAGGCCAGCAAATGATACACCTCATCGGCAACAATTAATAGATTATGCTCTTGGCTCAGCTGAACCAGCCGTTCTCGGCGGGTAGCGGAAAGGGTGATACTGGACGGGTTGTGAAACGTTGGGATGATATAAAGGAACGCCGGGTTGTGTTGTGTCAGACGTTCTTCCAACGTCTCGACCATCAAACCCCCTTCGTCCATGGGTAGGCCGATGATGTTCAGTCCATGGTCTCTAAAGATGTTGAGGGCCAAAAAATAGCTCGGCTCTTCCACAAAAATGGTATCACCGGGTTTGGTGAAAAGGGTGCAGATCAAATCGAGTCCCTGGGAGGCTCCGGCGGTGACAAAGAGATCGTCGGCATCAACCGGTTTATGATAGTGTTCAGTCAGAAACCGGGCCAGGGCGAGTCGAAAATAACCGTCTCCCGATTCCGCACCGTATGCCAGAAGGGATCCGTCGTCATGGCCCAGGCGATGTTCGGCGGCATTTTTCATCAATGCCAGCGGGCAGCAGTAACGGATCGGGTTGACCGATGCCGAGATGAATCATTCCTGGCGGAATGTCGAGTTGAGTGGTTTGAATTGTTTGCAAGACCATATGCCGGTTTAACCGTTCACATTTTTAAAAGAAATAATTTTCGCATCTCCAATCTTCTTTTTTCATTTGAGATGTAGCATTCGAAAAAGCCCCGCAAGCAAGGGTTTATTTTTTTGCCCCGCATAAAAACCATTTTAAACTTGACAGACAAGCGGTTTTTTGCCATACGTCCAGTACAAAACTCGGAAAGTTATACACTATGGTTTTAGATTCATCCAACATACGCATCCGTATCCGCAACCGACGTCGCCGTATCCGACAGTCGTTCGGGTGTTTTATGCGTTGAATCTGACCTTGTAACATAAAATTCAGTGAAAAAACAAAAACCCCGGCAAAAGTCGGGGTTTTTGTTTTTTGAAAGGAGATTAAAAATGGTAAAAGATGGGGTAAACAAGGTCGTCCTCGCCTACAGCGGCGGGCTGGACACGTCGATAATTGTTCCTTGGCTAAAAAATAATTATCATGGATGTGAAGTGATCTGTTTTACGGCAGACCTGGGGCAGGAAGAAGAACTTGAGGGTCTCGAAGAAAAGGCCCTGGCCTCAGGCGCCAGCAAGCTGATTGTGCGGGACCTGCGTGAACAATTTCTCAAAGAGTATGTCTTCCCCACTCTGCAGGCCGGCGCGGTCTATGAACGTGAATATCTATTGGGGACCTCCATTGCTCGACCGCTGATGGGGAAAACGCTGGTTGAAATTGCCGAGGCCGAAGGTGCGGATGCGGTTTCGCACGGCTGCACCGGCAAGGGCAATGATCAGGTTCGTTTTGAACTCACAGTGATGGCGCTAAATCCTAAGCTCAAAGTCATTGCGCCATGGCGCGAGTGGGATATTCGCAGTCGTGAAGACGCTATAAAGTACGCAACCAAATACAACATCCCTCTGTCCCAGACGGAAAAAGATATTTACAGCCGGGATCGGAATATTTTTCACCTGTCCCATGAAGGCGGACTCCTGGAAGATCCCTGGAATGAACCGGAAAAGGGGATGTTCAAATTGACCGTCAGCCCGGAGGATGCACCGGACAAGGCCGATTATGTTGATATCGGCTTCGAAAAGGGAAGCCCGATCAGCTTGAACGGCGAAACGCTGACAGCGGTGGAACTGTTCATCCCGCTTGAACAAAATAGCCGGGGGCTCACGGTGTCGGACGGGTGGATATGGTTGAAAACAGATTGGTTGGGATGAAAAGCCGCGGCGTATATGAAACACCTGCCGGAACAGTTGTGCTGCGGGCCCATCAAGCCCTCGAAAGCATCTGCCTCGATAAAAACACGATGCACTATAAAGATTTCGTAGCGGTCAAATATGCTGAATTGGTCTACAATGGCATGTGGTTCATGCGGCTCCGGGAGGCACTGGACGCCTTTGTCAAAACCACCCAGGAGAGGGTTTCGGGCACAGTCCGCCTGAAGCTGTACAAGGGGAATGTCATCATTGCAGGACGAAAAAGTCCCTACAGTCTGTACCGTGAAGATTATGCGTCATTCGGAGAAGAAGATGTGTACAATCAACAGGATGCTCACGGATTCATTCAACTGTTCGGTCTGCCCTTGAAGGTCGAGGCCCTGTCGGCCATCAATGGCGGGGGATGAAAGCCGCTACCTCAGGCCGGACTATAGCAAGTTCAAGCGTGACTAGCCGCAGGTTTTGTAAATGTTGCTGCCATCTCCAGTCGGTTGGAAAGAGATATGCGCCGTCGTGGAGCGTTCTCTCTCTATTGGGATTCAAATGCGTTTGCCCTGTTGAAGCGGCCATTTCGACTTGACACATAATCAGTTTTTTGCCATAAATTGATGTCGCAAAGCAGACCCATGCTTTTTCCATGCAGCGACTGTATTGCTCAAAAAGGGAGAGCAGATACAGCACTTAATTCCAACCTATCCCTTGAGGTGAATAAAATGAATGGATCGGTAGAACAAACTCGTCAAACATACCAAGGGTGGGACGAGTTCTACAATAAAGATATCGATGAAAAATTAGATTTTTTCAAGTTAAACGGCAGATTGTTTGATGTTATTTTTGCCCAACAGTTTGATAGACCGTTCATGGACTATTTGTGTAAGATCGCAGACATGATCCGGTTATTGGCCCAAACAAAAATGGGCCAGGAAAAACTAAGACATCTTTTGCCCCATAAACGGGCCATGCTGTATTTTGTTCAACCCTCAACGCGGACCTTTCTATCTTTCCAAAATGCATGTTATATTCTGGGGCTGAGCGTTTCCGAAAGTCGGGGAACGTCAACAAGTTCCGAGGTCAAAGGAGAATCGTCGGAAGATACCATTCGAACATTTGCCAGTTATGTCGATTTGATTATTGCCAGGCATCCGGAAGCCGGGTTTGCCGAAAAAACCGCCTGGGTCCTGAATCAAACCGATCGTCCCGTTCCCATTTTAAACGGGGGTTCGGGACCGGATCAACATCCGACCCAAGCGCTGTTGGATATCTATACTCTTGAAAGATCATTTCAACACATCGGCGGTTTGGACGGCAAAAAGATTGCTATGGTCGGTGATTTAAAGCGCGGGACGAACCGTCCGTTCCCTGAGTTATCTGATGAAAAATTATAATGACGTAAGCTTGTACTTTGTTTCACCTGATATATTCAGGATGAAAGACGACATTAAAAAATTTTTGAAGAAACGCGACATTCCTTATTATGAAACCGATGATTTCGAAAGCGTTATGCCGCTGGTGGACGCTATTTACATGACCAGAATTCAGAAAGAGTATTCTGACGGCCCGTCTAACGAAGCCGACACCTATCCCGAGTTCCATTTCAAGAAAGAACACCTCTCCATCATTCAACCGCATTGTACCATTATGCATCCACTTCCCCGGCGATATGAAATAGAAGTGGAAGTGGATAATGATCCGCGGGCCGCCTACTGGCAGCAGGAGCGAAACGGCATGTGGATTCGGGCAGCTTTGATAGCCTATATTTTCGGGGTTGAATCGGAAATCCTTTCGGAATTTTCCTGATGTGCTTAAAAATTAAATAAGAAACAATTCTTCTTTATTTTCAAAACCATTGTTCTTTCCTCCTCAGGAGACACGGTATTTTAATCCTAAAAAAGGCCGCCCGCTGTCCATTGAATTTGACCGGCAATAAAACTTGGGGTCAATTGTTCAATGAATTCTCCAGGCTCAGGAGTTGCTCCTTGAACCAAATGTGTGCAGGATCTTTTTCATACAGGGGGATGCCAGATGAGATTGAGTTGAAAATTTGGGGGGGTATTCGGAAGTTCCACCAATCTTAATGCCATGATTTCGACCAGTTTAGCTGCCATGCGGCGAGGCAGGGTCATGATGTAATCTGTCTCGGCCAGAATCAGCGCAGCGGGTAAAAAAGCTGCGGTGGTAACGCTGTATTTTCTCTGAAGATTTTGTTTTTTAAGCCATTTATCCAAAAATGTAAATTTAAACGGAGAGCCCAATATTGAAAGTAAAATATGGGGCGTTTCAGCGAACTGCTTCAGGGAAATGCGATTTCCAATTTTTGAGTTTTTTTCCCGAACAAGGCATACCAACGAGTCTTGCATCCAGTTCCGACTCATCAGATTCTTTGGGGATATCCATAAGGCCTTCTACGCCGATGATAAAATCGACATCGCCGCTGGTGAGTTTGGATTCGGGCAACTCATACGTCAGTATTTCAGCTACGATGCTGCAATGGGGCGCAACTTTTTCCAGGTGCGCCATGAGTTTCGGCAACACCACGCATTCAAAATATTCGGTACAGTAGAGAACAAATCTTCTGTCGGTGGTTATGGGATCAAATGGTTTTTGTGTATAAAGGGTGCGATTAATTCGATTGAGCATCTCTCTAACCGGCATCTCCATTTCAAGGGCCCGTGGGGTCGGCATCATCCCCTGTTCCGTCCGCATCAAAATCGGATCATCCAGCAGGGCACGCAAACGGTTCAGGGCATGGCTCATGCCTGATTGGCTTAAAAATACCTTTTCAGCAGCTTTGGATACATTGCGTTCGCTCATCAGGGCATCAAAGCAAACCAATAGATTCAAGTCGAAGTTTCGAAGATTAATGCTCATAATCGTATTTCATCCTTTCGGGTGTTCATTCGTAAATGGCATTATTACCGCCGCTCAGGTATTGTAGAATCTTTCTGGAGCATAGAATTCCGAATTTAAAGCAAGGTTACTCCCGGAGACGGCTGAACCTGAAAATATCTCCGAATAAGCACCGGTTTCTGTCGTTGCTTGACAAGGGATATGTGCGGTATTAATTTGGACCATGAATGCAATGAACTTGACCCATATGTCAAGGGCTTTTATACACGGCTGAGCGATTGACATGCGCGATATTCATTTGGATTGTAAATGCAATGAACCTAACCCATGGGTCAAGGGCTTTTATACAGCGGTTTAGCGATGGGTATGCACGATATTAATTTTCATTATGAATAAAATGAAATTGACCAATGTGCTATACTTTTTTATACAGGTTAAAAGCAGTTTAAGGTTTACATCCAAGTGCCCAAAAGTTTATGCGCATGTTCATTTCTGCCGATATGCCCTTTTAAAACAATGAAAAGGATCATACCCGGTACGCTCAAATCCTCTTTAGAGGCATAATAATTCAGCCGGCGAGTTTCGGAACGGCTTGTGAGGTGTACGCAGACCGCCGGGATCATTTCGACAGATTGCTTTGAAGTTGATGGTGTGTGACGGCTGCGATGCCTTCGACCATAAATACATGGAAACATAGGAGATGAATATATGACTGATAAAAAACCGATACTTTTAATTGCATTGGGAGGGAACGCCCTGATTCAAAAAGGGCAAACCGGCACTGCAGACCAACAATTTGAAAATCTCAGTCTGCCCATGAAGCAGATTGCTGAACTGTCCAGAAAGTACAGGCTTGTGATTACACACGGTAACGGCCCCACAGGTCGGGAATCTGCTGCTTCAGCAGGAGAGCTGTGATGAAGTTCCGAAAATGCCTCTGGAGGTTATCGGCGCCATGACCCAGGGACAGATCGGCTACATGATTGAATCTTCTCTCGACACCGCACTGATGGAAATGGGGGTTGATGAAGAACAAGACTTTGTATCCCTTATCACTTACGTGGTTGTAGATGAAAACGATCCGGCCTTTCAAAAACCAACCAAACCCATCGGCCCGTTTTACACCGAAGCAGAAGCGGCGAAGCTGTCGTACAACCTCGTCAAAACCGACAAGGGGTACCGTCGGGTGGTGGCTTCCCCTAAGCCGGTGGCCATTGTGGAATGCAAGGAGATAAAAAAACTCATCGATATGGACTTTATCGTTATTTGCTGTGGCGGTGGAGGGGATACCGGTGGTCCGTAAGGAACGGAGGTTTAGCGGTGTGGAAGCGGTGATCGACAAGGATCTGGCAAGCTCGGTCCTTGCCCGGGAAATAAACGCAGATATCTTTATCGTGGCGTCAGATGTAGAAGGCGCTGCCGTCGACTGGGGAAAGCCCGAGCAGAGGTTGTTGCGAAAAGTCGCTTTGCCGGAAATCAAGGAATATGTTAAAGCCGGTCATTTCCCGGAAGGATCCATGGGGCCCCAAAGTTAACGCGGTCATCCAGTTCGTCGAAAGTACTGGGAAACCGGGGCATTATCTGCAATTTGGATGATATTCAAAAATCGGTTGAAGGTGTTGCCGGGACCGAGATTTGCCAATAATATGTCGTCAAAGTTAAAATCAGATACATCGGGTCTTTGGTTTTAAGACATATGGTTTTGTGAAATATTATAAAAAAGGACACAGGCTAAAATCAGCCAATACCATATTGTGTACCCGACGATCGAGGCTAAAAATAAGCCCTTGAAAATTCATTAGATTTGGAGGAAAAATGTCAAAGAAAAAAGTAATCATTATCGGTGCAGCCGGAAGAGATTTCCATAATTTTAATACCTATTACAGGGATAATGGGGATTACGAAGTGGTAGCCTTTACCGCGGCACAGATCCCGGACATTGAAGGCAGAAAGTACCCTGCAGCACTGGCCGGCGAGCTGTACCCGGAAGGTATTCCCATTTACGCCGAAGAAGAACTTGAAAAATTGATCAAGGAGCTGGACGTAGATGACTGTGTATTCTCTTACAGTGACGTCTCTTATCAGCACGTAATGAGCATGAGTTCCGTTGTCTGCGCTGCAGGCGCCAACTTCGTACTTCTGGGACCGGAAGACACCCAGATCAAAAGCAGCAAGCCGCTCATTTCGGTGGGTGCTGTCCGTACCGGTTGCGGAAAAAGCCAGACGTCCCGGAGAATCATTGAGATACTCATGGCAAAAGGATTGAAGGTTGTCGCTATCCGGCACCCGATGCCCTATGGCGATATTGCCGCCCAGAAGGTCATGCGTTTTGCCAGTGTCGAGGATATCGATAAAAACAATTGTACCGTTGAAGAAATGGAAGAGTATGAACCCCACGTGATTCGCGGGAACGTGATTTACTCGGGCGTTGACTACGAAGCCATTGTCAGAGCCGCCGAAAATGATCCTGACGGCTGTGATGTGGTCCTGTGGGACGGTGGGAACAATGACTTTCCATTCTACAAACCGGATCTGCATGTTACCGTCGTCGATCCCCATCGTCCGGGTCACGAATTGACCTATTATCCCGGAGAAACCACGTTGCGCCTTGCGGACGTTGTTGTGATCAACAAAATGGACAGTGCAGACGGCGCCGATATCAACACCGTTAGAAAAAATGTGGCCGCCATTAATCCGGACGCCATCGTGATTGACGGCGCTTCAACCATTAAAGTCGAAGATCCTTCGGTGATCAAGGGTAAAAAAGTTCTGGTGGTGGAAGACGGTCCTACCCTCACACATGGTGAGATGAAGATCGGAGCCGGTGTGGTTGCCGCTGAAAAGTTCGGCGCAGCCGGGCTGGTGGATCCCAGGCCTTACACGGTGGGCAGATTGACGGAGACCTTTGAAAAGTATCCTAACATCGGAACGCTGCTTCCTGCCATGGGATACGGCGAGGTGCAGTTAAAGGATATGGAAACCACCATCAACAATACCGAATGTGATGCCGTTGTCGTGGCTACTCCCATCGATCTGAACCGGATTCTAAAGATCGACAAACCGAATACAAGGGTGTTTTATGACTTGCAGGAAATAGGATCACCCAATTTTGAAGAGGTCCTGGCCGATTTTGGCAAAAAACACAATCTGTTTTAAGTCATAACCCTTTATATATGGGGGCGGTTCCATTGGCGCCGCCCCCAACTATGAGTTACTTCAATGGATTATCTGTGAAAGGAGTCGACGATGGCTTTTAATTTGAGAAACAGGCACTTTTTGAAGCTTTTGGATTTCAGTCCGGAGGAGATCAGATTTTTGCTTGATCTTTCCATCGATCTGAAAAAGGCAAAATATGCAGGAATAGAACAACCCCGATTGACCGGTAAAAATATCGCCCTGATTTTCGAAAAAGGCTCCACCAGGACCCGGTGCGCCTTTGAAGTTGCGTCCTACGATCAGGGTGCAAAGGTGACCTATCTGGGGCCCACCGGGTTCTCAGTTGGGAACCAAAGAAACCATGAAAGATACGGCCAGAGTTCTTGGCAGGATGTATGACGGTATCGAGTATCGCGGTTTCGCACAGGAGAAAGTAGAAGAACTGGCGGAATACGCAGGCGTTCCTGTTTGGAACGGTCTCACCAACGAGTTCCATCCCACACAGGTTCTTGCGGATTTTATGACCATGATGGAGCATTCCGACAAACCGTTGCACCAGGTCAAGTTCGCCTACCTGGGCGATGCTCGGAATAATATGGGCAATTCTCTTCTGGTGGGTGCTGCGAAGATGGGCATGGATTTCCGTTCGGTTGCGCCCAAGTCGGTTCAGCCCACAGGGGAAATCGTGGACGCGGCCAATAAAATTGCTGCTGAAACCGGCGCCAAGCTCCTGATCACTGATGATTTGAAGACCGGCGTCAAGGACTGCGATTTTCTTTATTCGGACGTCTGGGTCTCAATGGGTGAGCCTGCCGAGGTGTGGAAAGAGAGAATTGAACTTTTGACACCCTACCAGGTCAATCAAGGGGCCATGGACCTCACCGGCAACCCGAAGGTAAAATACATGCACTGTCTGCCGGCGTTCCACAATCGTGATACCGTTGTCGGTGAAGAGATTTTCCAGAAATTCGGTTTGGAAGGTATGGAAGTGACTGAGGAAGTCTTTGAGTCCGAGGCATCTATTGTCTTTGACGAGGCTGAAAACAGGATACATACCATCAAAGCCGTCATGGTCGCGACCCTGGGAGACTGATGGTATCAGTGTCGGTATGGCAGCTAGATATTAGGTCGTTTTATGTCAGTAATACGCTAAGATGGTGGCCATCTTGGTCGGAGGAACAGAACAATGTAACAATGCACCATGGGGTGCAACAACAACAAGATGTAACGATGGAGGTACCGTAATGATGGAAAAATCGAAACCGAAAGTCAAGAAGGAGGAGTACGATGTGGTACTCCAAGGACAACCAGCGGTTAAGCCGATGGTTGTATCACAGCGGGAGGGGGAAGCATTCAGGGTATGGTCTCCGGATGAGTTCTCCCGGTTGAAGCGGGTCCTCATCGGCAGACCGGAGGGAACCAACATGCCGGCCGCCGAACCGGGCTTGGCGGTACGATGTTCCTGGTTGCAAGCTACCCAGTTATATGCCTTTTCCCCAAGACATGGTGGATGCAGCCAACGAGCAGATGGACTATTTCGTGAAAACGCTCGAAAACCGGGGAATTCTCGTTGACAGACTCCCGATTCTGCCGATGATGATGAACCGACCGTTCACGAGTCCCATCGGCTGGGGACAGCTGAACATGCACGGGGTCAACAATGTGCGTGACGTAAGTTTGGTTCACGGCCACGTCATTGTCGACGCGCCAACGGTTCGACGGACCCGCGTTTATGAGCGGTTCAACCTGCGGCCGTACTTTAACCTACTCGCCAAGGAAGACTCCCGCTGTTATCACACGTCAGCTCCCTTCCCGATGCTGACAGATGAATCCTACGACATGGACTACTATCACGACCGGACACCGAACTGATGAAGAACAGCGGGAGATGGTGCTGGCGGCCCAGTTCCAGCAAAAAAACGGGGAATTCCCCTGGGAATCCCTCTGGGACGGCGCTGACATCTGGAGCCTCGGCAAAGACATGTTCTACCAGCCCTCAGCAGTCGGCAACCATGCGGGCGCAGATTGGCTGCGGCGGTTCTGCAGAGAGCACGGATTCCGTTTCCACTCCGTAAAGTTTGATACGCCGATCAACAGTGACCGGCCGACCAACTTCCACCCGTGGCACATCGACGTGAACATGTGTACGCCGCGGCCTGGTCTGCTCATCATCAACGAGGATTGGCCCCCGGCTGATGAAGGGTTCACCCAGCTCTTCAAAAAGAACGACTGGGAAATCGTGGTGGGTGCCCGGCCAACCCGTGTTCACAAGAACGACATTTACCTGACCGGGTTGTACGAGGGTAAATCCTGGATCTCCCTTAACACATTCAGTATTGACGAGAACGTGATGTGTGTGGAAGCCGGCGAAACAGCTTTCATTGAACAGCTCGACAAGCTGGGCGTGGAAGTGGTTCCGATTCCGTACGAAAAGGTGATCCCATTCGGCGGCGCCCTGCACTGCACCACGCTCGATATCGAGCGAGACACCGGCGAGAAGGGCGAGAGAGGGGAATACGAGGATTACTTCCCGAAACAGATCGAAGGTTATTAATAAAGACATTAAAAAACAAATACGTTTTCCAATTCATTAACAAATGTGGAAAAATCTGACAGGTAAAATGGATCTCATCCCTCGAGGCCTTGATCAAAAGATCGAAATGAACATTTTTTGGATAAAGGGATTTGATCCATTCTCCTGTTAAGATTTGGCAATATTTATTTTCAATATGAATATGGAATATTTCATATGATATCAATTAGTTTCAAAACGTAGTGATAGGCACAGCCGAATAAGATTGTTTTTGTCCTTCTTATTCATCTGTTTTTTTGTGGAGAAAGAAAATTTCAAATACTCCCTATTCCCTCATATTTACCCGTTTTTCTATGGGAAAAGAAATACTTCTTCAGTTTTTCTTTTTTGCTCATCCCTTGTGCTTGCCGTCCCCTCTCATAACCCTGAAAATTTATCTTGTCTTTGCAAACTGCCTTACGTTTCATTTAGCTCAATTAAAAATTTGAGGAGGAATTTATATCATGTCACCTATGGCTATTGGGACTTCTTTGCTTTATCTTATTGTTTTTTGTGCTTGGTTTAGGCACGTATTTCCTGGTCAAGGGCAGCGGGAAACGCTATATCATCTGTGGTAAGAGCCTCCCTTTTTTCCTGGTGGGATCCATGCTTTTAGCGCAATCATTGGATGCCAACGCCACCATGGGAAATGCCACCGGGGCATATCTGGGCGGATTCTGGGCAGGGTTTCAATTCCCCGCTCGGCCTGGCCTATATGCCTGCTGTTTGACCGGGCTGTTCTTTGCGGCACCGCTGAATCGGATGAATCTGTTAACGCTGCCCGATTTCTACTTTTAGAAGATACAATTGGGTAACGGAACTCATCGCTTTCGCTTCTAATGGGCTTTTAGTTTTGCGATACTGGTTGCCGGCAACTTTGCCGGTTCCGCCTGGATAGTCTCCATGGTTTTCGAGATCGATTATACCTTGGGCGCTGATCCTTCATAGCGGTTGGAATTTTTATATACACGTTTGCCGGCGGGCTCTACGCGTGCGCCGCCACGGACATCGTTCAGATATATCCTGCCATAGCAGGATTTGTGGGATGTTTTATATGGCTGCTGTATACCCATGGCTGGGATTTCTTCGCAGGGGCGATTCCTGCCGGATACATGGACTTTAAGCGGTTTAACCTCTATGGAGAACGGGGCACTTCTGAATTGGGCAGGCATTCTGGCTCTGGGGCTGGGGGATATTGTCGCCCTGGATTTCATGGAAAGGGTCTTTGCTGCCAGGGACGAAAAAACAGCCCAAAATCAGCTGTTTCTTTGGCGCAGGGTTTACCATATTCACCGGTTTAGTCTGTTCCGGAATCGGATTGATGGGCTGAGCGCTTCTACCGGAAATCGCCGATCCCAGAATGCTTCTGCCTTCAATCGCAATGACTTCCGTACCGTTTATCTTTGGACTGTTTATAATGGGCGGCATTATCGGTGCCGGAGCATCCACTGCTGATGGGGGGATACTGGGCGTATCCACCGTACTGGGCAGGAATGTTTTTCAGAAGAACATTCTCGGATAGGTGCGGAAAAAAAGACAAAAAGCTCGCTAAAGTACAGATGCCTGCCTCTGGATGCGATATCTCCAGCAGGTAACTGATAGGCTCACGAGCTGATTTCCGACCGAAAAGCTCCTCATCGATCAGCCGAGCTCATGGCGATACCGGTGGTTGCTTTTGCAATCTATCTGGCCCATGTCAAACCTGAGCCGGGAATTCTGCTGGTTCTTGCCTTTGACGTGGTGTTTGCAGGGATGTCTCGTTCCACTGACACTGGGCATCTATTGGAAGAAAGCCAATACGCCCGGGGCATTGGCGGCGGTTATTATCGCTCCGTGCTTCGATTGATTCTGTTCTATACGATTCCCGAGCATTTGGCCGGTTTGGATACTACTGATTGCTCCGGTTGTCGGCCTTATTGCCATGGTCGTCGTCAGTCTGATGACTCAAGAGAGTTTTCCGCCAAAACACCATGTGATCCATGAGATTCCGGATGACTGGGGACGTGATCGCAGGTATATGTTAAACTATCTGTTTTGATGGATGATATCTATTGGGTCAATTTGACAGTATTGTATAACAGTTCAGTCTTCGAAAGGAGGCTGAACTGTTACGGTAATTTTTGTGGAAAGGAGGATGAGGATGAAGAAAAAACTGGTTACAATAACAACACTACTCATACTCATGGCAGTGTCAAGTGGCAGTGTAATTGCTGAAGAGCCGGAGGTCTGGAACAATCCCAAAAACATAAGTGGTACGGTTTGGTTCACCCTGGATTTAAGCTACCACAATACTGACAGTGATGCCAAAGCCTTTTTCGGAGATAATGCTGACTCGAGAGTGGTGTTCACCATATCACGAACATTTTAAAATGGGTCTCAATGTTCGCGAAGCAATAAAAATACATTTTCAGGAGTTGAGGCGCCAGCCTGTAATTTCTTTTGCTTTAAATTAATAATAACTGCTTCCATCCCAGCAATGGGTACATAATTTTTCTTTTGGAAGGCCGATGGCTTGTACAAGGTTTTCCAGTTTTTGATACTTTAAAGAAGTGAGCCTCAACCTCTGCCGTATTCGGTCCACCATCGCCTCATTTTTTTTTGAATTTGACTGTGCATATTCCTCCAAAAAGGCATCTCCTCCTTCTTCGAGTTCAGATATTGCTTTGCGTCCCGCAAGATCCAATGTCGATCGAGATGTTGAAAAATTGAGGAACTCACAGGGATATATCAGCGTGGGGCATGCCGGACGCATGTGCACTTCCAGGGCACCATAGTCGAACAATACCCTGTACATTATCCTGCAATTGAGTCCCTCTGACAATGGAGTCTTCACAAAAAAGGATCTTTTTCCCCTCGATTAATTCTTTGATGGGAATCAGCTTCATTCTGGCAACCAGATCTCTAATACTCTGATCCTGGGGCATAAAACTTCTCGGCCATGTGGGGGTATATTTGGTAAACGGCCGGGTGTAGGGAATATTTCTTTCATTGGCGTAGCCGATGGCATGTCCGATTCCGGAATCCGGAATTCCTGAGACGCAATCTATTTCAATATCGTCATTCTTTGCGAGGGCCGAACCGCAACGGTATCGTACGTATTCTACATTAATTCCTTCATAGCTTGAGGCGGGAAAACCATAATAAACCCAGAGAAACGCACAAATCTGCATTTTTTCCGTTGGTTCCTTTCTCTGGTCGTATCCGTCGGCGGTCATAAAAACGATTTCCCCAGGACCCCAGATATTTATCGATTTCAAAGCCAAGATTCGGAAATGCTGACGTTTCTGAAGACGCGGCATAGGAACCCTCTTTTTTGCCGATAACTATGGGCGTTCTTCCTAATTTATCCCGGGCGGCATAAATACCATCTTCCGTGAGCAAAAGGAGAGAACACGAACCTTTAATGGCTTCCTGGGCATTTTCTATGCCTTCCCTCAAAAGAATCTTCTTCGCAGATGAGTGTTGCCACAATTTCGGATGGGCTTAAAATCCCACCGCTTGTTTCAGAAAAATGGATTTTTTTCCGAAATGCTTTTTTAGCAAGTTCCTCAATATTGTTAATTTTCCCAACCATGACGATACCGAAGCTTCCCAGGTGAGATCCAAAGATCAACGGTTGAGCATCGGAATCACTGATAACGCCGATACCTTTATTGCCATGCAACTCGGGAAGATCTGCTTCGAACTTGGATCTGAAGTAATTATTTTCAATATTATGAATGGAACGTGCGAATCCTTTGGAATGTTGGGTGGCCAATCCCCCTCGTTTCGTGCCGAGATGAGAATGATAATCGGTTCCATAAAACAGATCCTTTACACAGTCCTCTTTAGAAACATTGCCAAAAAAACCACCCATACGTAACTCCTCCTTAAATGGAATACTTCCGATTTTCTATCGGATAAGCGAGTTGAAAATTTTCGATTATCTCTTTAAAAAACTACAGGCCTGTTGCCATCCGCCTTTACATTGGTTCTATACCATAACTGATTTTACTAAATGTTCATACACAAAAAAAGCCTTCCGGAAAAAAAATTTCCGGAAAGCCTTTCGTGTTCAGACGGATGCCTTAATATTATACATTCAGTATTTTTTTGGCAGCTTCATCATTAATGTCGGATACATGTGGTATCCCCGTCTCTTTTTCGGTTTCTCTGTTGCCTGAGAAAAGATCGGTGCGAGAGATCTTGTCCAGGGAAAATTTTCTTGCACCGGCCATAAGCTGCTGCAAACCGGCACCCAGCTTGTCCGCCAGTGTATAGAAGGCTATTGCGCCATAGGGGATATTGGCCATTTCCTTTTTGCCGATTTTTTCTGAAGGTCGAAATAAGAGGCAAAGATCTCAACGGGCTTGGTGCCGATGTCGGTTACCGTTTTCGGCAGATTATCCCAGTTTGCCGAAGATTTTCTCTTTCCTGTCGGGGTTAAGTGCGCCTTCTATGTTTGCACCCACGAACCCGGGATCATGATTGCTCTACCCATGCAGATCAGTTTTGTATACGGCGCACCCAGTGCCAATCCTTTGAAAATACTGTCTTCGAGTGCGAATCCGCCTGCAAAAGACATATCGACCACCTTTTCACCCTTTGCCGCCAGTATACTTGCATATTCATAGGGCTTTTGAATGGAGAAAGATGGATGGGTACCCCCCAGCTCTGCATCATGTTCCACGGGGCTCATTCCGGTGCCGCCGCCTGAGCCGTCCATGGTCAAAAGATCGCATCCTGCCTCTGATGCAAATTTTATGGACATGGCCAGTTCTTCCATGCCGTAAGAACCGGTCTTTAAGGTAATTCGCTCAAATCCAAGGCGGCGGAGGTATTTAACACTGCTCATAAAATCTTCCCGGACCTGTTCGACGGTATCGAGGTTTGTGCCCCCTAAACGGCTGTGTCGGGCAAAAGACTTGACTGCACCTTCTTTGAAGGCCTGTACCACTTGAGGCTTTGTCGGGGTCCGGATCCACAATATAGCCTCTCTCCTTGAGAAAAAGCGCGTAATCCAGGCTGGTCACTTGTATCTCACCGCCAATATCCTTGGCGCCCTGTCCCCATTTGAGTTCGATAATACATTTGTTTCCATACTTGTCAGCAACGAATTCTGCAACGCCATTACGTGTATCTTCAACATTCAGCTGGACGATGATAGCGCCATAACCATCATAATAACGAAGATAGGTATCGATTCGTCGTTCCAGTTCCGGAGAGCTTTTGATTTTACCCTTTTTGGCTTTTCCTTTGCCGATCTCTGACTTGAGATCGACCCCGACAACATTTTCACCGATGACCACCGGGTATGCCGATCAAGGCCCCGCCGATGGCAAAGGAATCCCAGTACTTTTCCGCGATAAACGTCGATCCGAGGGCACCCCGTCATCAGCGGCATGCGGACCTTGGTCTTCATGGGTATTGCCGAACTCGGTTTCAAGGCTTACGTTCGGAAAGATACAGTCGTCAGGATCATTGCTCAGGCCTTTACCAAGGCCGTGGGAACCATAAGCATATCCTTGGATTCGGAGTGAATTATAGGAGACTCCGACATGGGTGGTATTGTTGGCGCCTGCAGTGACCATGACCGAAACCTCTCGGATAGAGCAGTTTTCGGCCCACAAGGCTGGAAAGCCAGGTTTCACACTTACCCTTGCAATCCGCCCTGCAGAGTGTACAAAGGCTCGATTCAGCAGCATTGCCTCGATTGGTTGTTCCAAGAACATCATTACTCTTTGAAAATCGCATCATCATTACTCCTTTCTAATGTCATATTATTCACTTTAAAAAATAAAAAAGGCGTCTTTCCCCGTCGGAAAAGACGCCTTTGTCTTTGATATTGAAAAATTCCCCACGCCATTGTGCAGAACTTAAATTTTACTGAATTAACAACAGACATTTTTAGCACTACTTAAAAATATGTCAAGAAAATTTTTATTTTAAATTAAAAATGATGGGTTGATGTAATTTTGTCTAAACAATAAGGGGGTGAGTTCTCCCAGGGAAAAGCATGCGGGAGCCGCGGTCTCCCCCACTGCTAAGTTATTGAAATGACGAAGCCACTCCGCCAATATTGTTACACGGAAAAGCGCGTCCCCCTGAACACGAACGGAAAAACGGCCCAATAAGTTTTGGGGATGAACATCGATTTTAGTTTCTTAAACAAGTAGTAATGCTCTAATCCAGAATGTTTTGTGGAAGGTCTGAACCAGGGGGATAGGATTTTAGGCTGGACCCGGGATTGAATTCGATTACAAATCCTCCTCCGGTCGTTTATGGAACATCAGGGAAAAGGATTCCGAATACGGTATGGTCTCTCTCTACCCGATCAATTCTGGCAGGAACTACCGTATTTACACAATTGTCACTCCCGTTTACCCGGACAGGTATATAGTTTGATGTTATTCCCTTTAAAAAACCGGTTGATTCGTCTCTTTTGCTTTCAATGAGAATTTCAACCGTTTTTCCTATAAACTTTTTGTAAAAGGCCTGTTTCTTTTGGTTGCCGAGGGTGCGCATTTTTTCACATCGGGCCTTGATGGTTTTTGAATCAACCTGTTGAGGATACTTACTCGCCGGTGTTCCTTTTCGAACCGAAAACGGGAAAACATGCAGATAAGTGACGGGGAGCTCTTTGATGAGTGAATATGTATTCTCAAAAGCTTTTTCGGTTTCACCCGGGAACCCGATCAGGGTATCCACACCGATGGCGGCATCCGGAATCAATGAATTGATTTTGATAATGAGATCTCTGAAAAAGGATCGTGTGTAGGGCCGGTGCATTTTATTTAGGACAAAATCGTCTCCGCTCTGCAAAGGAATGTGAAAATGGTCACAAAAAACGTCTGTTTCCGCCACAAGGGTTAATATATCTTCTGTTAGCTCATGGGGTTCTATGGAACTGAGTCGCACGCGATGGATGGGTTTTGATTCATAAATTCGGCTTAACAACCCTGCCATGTGGTATTTGGGTGAAAGGTCGAGTCCATAGGCGCCGAGATGCACACCGGTAAGAACAACTTCACGGTATCCGGCGAGTTTCAGGCTTCTGATGTTTTCCAATACCTTTTCAGGCGCCATGCTGCGGCTGCGCCCACGTGCATAGGGGACAATGCAGTATGTGCAGAAGGTGTCACAACCGTCCTGTATCTTTAAAAAAGGACGGGTTCTGTTTCCAAAGACGGTTACCGGAACCTGTTTGAAATCGTGTTCGAATGATATGTTACGTCGGATCAGGGTAGGGCGGGGATGATTTTCTATGGGTGACGACCGAACAATCTCGGGAATTTTATGTTTATCCCCATGACCGATGACGGTGTGAACGCCGTCTATTTTCAGAATTTCATCCGGTTCTGTCTGGGCATAACATCCGGTGACAACAATACGCGCCTTTGGATTGGATCGTATGGCCTGGCGTACAGCCTGTCTGGACTGCATGGATGCTCTCCGGGTGACCGTGCAGGTGTTGATAATGCACAGGTCTGCCGTATCTTCGGCAGAGGCTGGAACACAGCCCGAATTGCTCAACTGCTGGGCAATGGCATCTGTCTCGTATTGATTGACTTTGCAGCCCAGAGTGGTGATTCTAAATTTAAAGGTATTGTTAAATTTCATATGTTTTGTATGGGCGCAATCCAACCACCGCCAAGCACCTCATCATCCCGATAAAATACAGCACACTGTCCGGGAGTAATCGCCGTCTGGGGGCTTTCAAATCGGACAATCGCTGTTTTCCCGTTAACGGGGAACAGCTTGGAGGCCGCTGCTTTGTGACGGTAACGAAGGCGCGTGTAAACCTTAATCGGATGACTTGGTGTTTCCCGGATCCAGTGAATATTTTTCACCCGGCATTCCGAAGCGAGTAAATTGTTTTTAAACCCGACCGTTAGGAGATTTTTCCCGGTGTCCATGCTGACCACGTAGTATGGCTCGGAAGCCGGACAGTTAATTCCCCGCCGCTGGCCGATAGTGAAAAGATGAAGTCCTTTGTGTTTACCCAGGACGCTGCCGCTGACATTTTTTATCAGACCGGGTGTCGGTTCAAATTTTGGTTGTTGGGCAAGAAACGTCCCATAGTTTTTATCCCTGATAAAGCATACATCCTGGCTTTCTTTTCTTTTAATCGATTTGAGGCCCTTTTTCGCGGCCAACTTGACGACATCGGATTTTATCATGTCTCCAAGGGGGAAGCAGGCGCCGGCCAGTTGTTGCTGGGTCAAGAGTGCCAGAAAGTAGGACTGGTCCTTTTTCGGATCAATCCCTTTAAGAAGATGAAACTTTCCCATATTGTCGCTGTTTATTCTGGCATAGTGCCCGGTGGCAAGGGTTGATGCACCCAGTTTTCGGGCAAATTCAAAAACAGTTCCGAATTTAATTGACGGATTGCATACCATGCATGGATTGGGGGTTTTACCGGCCTGATAGGTTTGAATGAAATAATCGACAACATTGCTTTTGAATTCGTTGCTGCAATCTATTATTTTTACTTCGATATCGAGCTGATCCGCAATGTATGAAAGCTTGTTCGAGGCCCGGGATTTCGCCACCGACAAATTCGCTGTGTCCGTGTTTGCACGGGTTATATTCTGATGGTCGTCCGGAGATTGAGTTTCGTGTCCGGTAAGAAAGTGAATTCCGATGATCTCGTGTCCCTGTTCCTTTAACAGGTGGGCAGCCACCAGAGAATCTATGCCGCCGCTTAAGGCAATGGCTGTTAAACGCTTCATTTAAAAAAAATTTTATTTGAGGGGCGAACTTCCATGGCCCGGGTGGGGCAGGCTGTAATGCAAAGTTCACAAACGCTGCATTTGGTCTGGTTAAAATCAACGGACATTTCAGGTCGTTGAATGGACAGTGCACCGGTTGGGCATACCGATGTACAGACACCGCAGTGGGTGCATCTTTTTCGGATGCGCTTTATTTCCTGGGATGCATTTTGCACCTGAACGCCCCGGTGTTCGAGATATTTTACCCCTTCTTTGAAGTTTTTTCGGGTTCCTGTGAGTTCCAGAACCATGACCCCCTCTTTTCTGGGAAGTATGGACGCATTGAGTATATTGAAAGTAAGGTCGTAATCTTTTACAAGGTAACAAACGATCGGTTTTTCCACTTCGGTTTTTGGAAAGCGAAGAATCAGTATTTTGGAATACACGGCGACCTCCTAATAGCACTGTATTTTTAATCGAAAAAATATTAATCTAATTATAGTTACTTGGTCTGTCAACTGCAATATGAAATTCTACCTTGACGGTATCGGAATTTCCTTTTTTTCGAGTCCCCCTTTAAGCGGGGGTTATATGGAATCGTGAAGCGGGTGTATCATCCTGATTGATCGTAAATATACTGGGAAAAATATTATAAGTGTTTTGGCAGGCGGGTCAGGTCCTCGCCAGTAGACGACACGGAAGTTAATCCCGTGTTATCAGCGGGGCTTCGTCTTTGATGCCTTGTATCCGGGGTCTCCTAAACTTTCGCTCAATTAGGGTATAAAGACAGGACAGATGAAGAGATTTTACAGATCGGGCCCGATTCGTCCATTTGTCTTGGCAAAAGCAGGATTTCGGTTGATCCGGTTTGCAAATGAACGAATCAGACCCTTATTAATTGGGATTAAAAATGATGAACGAACCGTAAGTTATACCGCTGACCTTCGGGTCTGTTTTCAACGTTCGTCTCAAAGTAGGCGTTGAAGAAAAAATGGGTGTCCTTGGAATAATGGAAAACGATGCCGGGCCCTATCCCTAAAACCTGTTCCCGGCTTCCTGACAATCCCACACCGTTAACCTTGGTATCGGAAATCTGCTTAAGGTAATAGCCGTTTATTCCGAGGCGCAATCTCTTTGGCAGCACCTCATAGGCAGAGGCGAAGTTTAGATGAACAGCCTGGCCGGCCTGGGTGTCGTCGGCGCCATAGGCGATGTAGGGATCATTGTTTTCAGCATTCCAGAGATAATGCACCCGGGTTGAAAATGTCCACTTCGGGGTGATAAACAGCGTTGCCGCCCAGTAGGGGTCAAAAGAAAAGAAGTTGCTGCCTGGATTGAGCGCTTTATCGTTATCATATTTTCCGGTGGGGAAGATCATCTGGAACTCTATTCGGTGCATAAATATCGGCCCGTTTTTTCCCATGATCGGGTCCCATTGCAGATACGGACCGAAGAGGATATCGCCCAAACCCGAGCCGTTATCCTGAGGGAATCCTGGCATTGACGTTTCATAACTCAGATCCAGAGAGACCAGAGGAACAATGACATCGAGTCCCCATTTTCCACCGAATAAAATTTCTTGGTTTGACTGGTATAAAAATTGGGAAAGACTGATCCATACCCCCAGATCTTCGTCGGCAAATGGAGGAAAGGCCTCGTCGCCGCTTTCATTTTTAAATTCGTCTGAAGTGTAAAATTGAATATATTGAGCGAAGTAAAATCCTGGGCCGGCAGGAGGACCGCCGTCCAAAAAACTGGTAAAGCCCAGATTAACCGCCGGCAAATCATATGCATACGCGCCCGGCGCTTTAGTCAACGACAGCGAAATTCCGATTGCCATGATGGTCAATAGCAACAATAATCGCCTGAATAGATGTTTATATCTCATATTTCCGCCTCCTTTTTTATTTCCGCTCATTTAGGTTCACATTCATTTAGGCTGATTGCGTTCACTTTATGGCTGTTTTTGAAAATCACGTTCCCAATCAGCAGACGTTAATCTTTTCCGGAGATAAGCCTCCACAGGGAAGTACTGCTGCCGGTATTTAATCGAGTGACTGCACGGCACATCTCCATTTTCTTTCAAACGGTAGACCAAGCGAATCTGTCCGCCCGGTTTAGGGTATCTGATTTCCAGTTCCGGGATGGAGCGGCAGCCTCATTGGTGTCGGCTATATCCGCCGATATGTTGTACCATACCAGGCATCTTACTCTCATCTAAAAATACTTTGATCTGTTCTACAAGATTTCCTCCTTTCGGTAAAAAAAACGCCATGGAGAGAAACCCCATGGCGTTTTTGCAAAATAAAAAAGCCGTGGAAAGTTTCTCCTCACCCACGACTCTTAATGAATTTTCAAATATTAGAGATGTGCGGGCAGGCTCATGTCAAAACCTGCCACCACCAAAACAGCAATTTTATATTCAAATGGATCTGCATATGGTATTTTCCTTTTTTGAAAGATGATATCCGATACTACAGATTAAGTATCGTGTCAAGGCAGAAAGCCGTATTGTTAAACCTTAAGAATCATCTCCCGATTAGTTGTAGTTCATTAGGGTAAAATAAGTGGGGTCATTTCCAATTGAGCAAGTGTAATCTCAGAGGGTTCAAGGACTCAAGGGTTCAAGGGTTCGAGTGATCCTCCACAGAACAGGCGGACAAAAATGCTAAAGAATTACAAACCCTTGGATCCTTGGACCCTCTCCTCCAACTAAATTGGAGAAGAACCATTATTATATATCTTCTATCAATGAGATATAATATTAAGAACTACTTCTCCACTTTGTTTGCCCCAAGCGCTTTGATGATTTTTGCACAAACTTCTTCCTGGGTGAGTTTCGAGCACGCCACCGTGACGTCTGCATACTTCATATACAAAGGGAAACGTTCATGGAACAGGTCTGCGAAGCTCTGATCCGGACGTTTTACCAGACCTCTCGTATCAAAATCGATGACCCTCGACTCAAGTATGGGGAGATCGACGTCAAGAAAGACCATGAGACCGTTTGATTTCAAATGCATCATGGCGGCATGGCTGTATGCCGCGCTTCCTCCGGTGGCGATTACGTGATTCCGGCAGTTAAGCCCCAAGAGAACCTTTTCTTCGATTCTGCGCAAAGCCGAATGGCTTTCCATATCAACGATGTCTTGCAGGGATCGATCGGCCAATGTCCGTATCAGAACGTCCGTATCTACAAAGTCGTGTGATGTCATCTTGGCCAAAATTATCCCAATCGTACTCTTGCCCGACCCGGGCATTCCGATGAGAACGATGTTGGATAAGTTCTCAGACATGGTTACTTTTTTTTAGCCTTTCGCTTATTCGGTCCCCCGAGCGTGTTGAAGTGAAGTTTACCCCGTGAAACCTGTCGTTAGGGTCTGTTTGGGGTGTGAAATCCGTTCTAACCGGGCTGGAGGGAGCTTCAATTATAATGTTTTTACGAATAGCACTTTTGGATCACCCGGACAATTATAATCCAAAATGCTCAAGTCAACGAATGGGGGCTTTGAAATGGCGTATGGTTTTTCCCCTGCATTTTATCTTTTCGGTTACCGTCTGACAAGAAAAAATTCGAAATACAATAAATATCCGGATGTTTTTTGAAGAAAACAGAGACGTTATTTCTGACACGCGACGCATGAATTTTTCAACCTCGACTTTTCAAAATTAAATTTTAACAGGGTCCATGAGGACCCCCCTGTTAAAATACCACAATGTGTATTTAAAGCTTCAGGGATTCAATGGGGTAATATGTTGATTTATAATCAAATTTAAACATAGGGTTAATAAAAAAATATCTGAGTAAAAAAGAAAAAATATTGAGGGTTGCAATCAACAAACAAGGCATTATGTTATCGATAGATTGGAATAAGCAACCAAAGATTTCAGCTATATTCCAACCGATTATTTTACTCAAAAGAATTCCTTGATGCTCTGGATCGGGGTTAATAAAATAAAAATTCATTTTGATATCTCGCAGTTCTGTTGCGGGGTAGTTCATTATAGTTTTCCGTTTTTTTTTGAAAAACCGCTGACTGCCTAAGCCGTAAAGGTGGGTATTCAGAAGTTATATATTCAGAAAGGTAGCCGATATGAAAAAAATATACATCTGTATACTTGTGCTCTTTGCGCTGATGTCGTGGCAAAAGAATAACCAAGAAGTTTACGCCTTTGACGGCAATGCTATGGAGTATTTCAATCTGGGATTGAAAAGCTCCATGGCCAATGAAAAGATCAATTATTTTACCACGGCCTTGGACTTGAACCCGAGGCTTGCACCTGCCTATGAAAAACGAGGATTGCATTATTATTTTCAGGGGAAATACGACAAGGTCATTGAGGATTTCACGAATTATATCCGACTGGTCCCCGATAAAGCCGATGCCTATCGGATGCTGGGGCTGGGTTACCTCAAAATCGGAACCTATGAAAAGGCCATTGCCAACTTCGACAAAGCCGTCAGTCTGGCACCGGATATGAGCGCGGCCTTTAGTTACCGGGCGGAGGCCTTTCGTCTGAACGGTCAACTGAACAAAGCCCTCGAGGATGCCCAAAAGGCCATTGTCCTGGAAGGTAATCTGCAAATTTTGTCCGACGTTTATAGAACCCGGGGCAAGGTTTATCAGGAATTGGGTCAAGATCTGTCGGCTAATGCCAACTTCAAAAAGGCAGCGGAAGTCGATCCCAGATACGTCTTTTACCGCTATATATCAGGATACGCCGACATTGAAGATGTCGGCAAGGCAGGCCTATTCGGTATGATCGGATTGGCCTTTGTATTTATCTTTGGCTTTAAATTAAAGTCTCCCCGAAAAGACGAATAATCCTATGTGCTTAGGCGCAATTTCAATATAACGTATCCAGACATTCCATGGTAAAGGTTTTTATTTCGTCAAATTGACCTTGGACGACTTTGGTCGCCCAGGTGGGATCCGCCAGCAGTGCGCGTCCAATGGCAGCCAGATCGAATTCATCCCGGGCCAAGCACTCCAATAAATCATGGATCGTTTTTTCTGACCCCTTGGCTGTTTCTCCCTTTATTCGCATGCTGACAAAATCCGTATCAAGACCGATGCTGCCAACCGTAATGACGGGTTTTCCTGTTATTTTTTTTGTCCATCCGGCTAAATTCAATGTGGAACCAGAAAATTCAGGCTGGAAAAAACGCCGCGTACTGCAATGAAAAATATCCACACCCGCTTCTGCTAAGGGGATTAAAAACTGTTCCAATTCTTGGGGGGTATGGGCCAACTTTGCATCAAAGTCACCCATTTTCCACTGGGAGATTCTAAGGCATACCGGAAAACTTTCATCGACCTTTTCTTTAATTGCCCCTATTATTTCAGCGGCGAAAAGGGTCCGTTCAGCAATTGTGTCACCACCGTAGCGATCTGATCTTCTGTTTGTTCGATCCCAAAAAAACTGGTCAATTAAGTATCCGTGGGCGCCGTGGATTTCTATTCCGTCAAATCCAATGTTCTCGGCCTGCTTCGCTGCCTTGGCAAATGCCGTGATGACACCGTCAATATCACTGATGGACATTTCTTTGGGCGGTTCGCCGTTTTCTATGGAAGGATGGAGAATTGGAGACGGACCATATCCCGGCAAAGAAGGGTCGGGTGCCATTCCGCTTTGGCGTACGCTTCCGGCATGCCAGAGTTGTGGAAATATTTTACCCCCCACGCTGTGAACTTTTTTGGCAACGGTTTTCCAGCCTTTTAAAGATTTTTCTCCATAAAAATTAGGAACATCGGGATAGGCATGACCGGTGATGTCTACAACGGTGCCCTCTGTTATGATAAGTCCCACATGGTTTTCCGCTCTTCTTCGGTAGTAATCCGCCACGTCGGATCCTGGAATATTGTTGGGTGATTTATTGCGCGTCATCGGGGCCATAACCATTCGGCTGGGCAATGACAGGGCTTTTAGCGTAAAAGGTTTCAACAAGTGTTTAACATTCATAATGTTCCTCCTCTTTGAACCCTAACCCCGAGTAACTCGGAAATCCGAGTTGGTTGGAGCATCCCGGTTTTATCCCTCGGCAAGAACCTTGCGCAGCACATACTGAAGAATACCGCCGTTAATAAAGTAATCGACATCGATATCTGTATCCAGACGGGCAATGACTTCAAAAATTATCTCGCTTCCGTCTTCCTTCACGGCCCTTACAGATAATTTTTTTCTAGGATGCATATCTTCAATTCCGGTAATGAAGAAGGTTTCTGAACCGGTTAAGCCCAGATTGTCCGGATTCTCATTTTCCTTGAATACCAGAGGCAGCAACCCCATTCCCACCAGGTTGCTTCGGTGTATTCTTTCAAACGATGTCGCCATAACTGCTTTTACACCGAGGAGGGCCGTGCCTTTGGCGGCCCAGTCTCTGGAAGAGCCAGTGCCGTACTCTTTGCCGCCCAGGACCACCAGGGACCTGCCTTCTTCCATATATTCCATAGCTGCATCATAGATAAATTTTTCTTCCTTGTTTGGAAACTTTAAGGTGAAACTTCCTTCCTTGGGCGACACCAGCTTATTTTTAATGCGGATATTTCCAAAAGTTCCCCGCATCATGACTTCATGATTTCCTCTGCGGGATCCGTAAGAATTGAATGTTTCAGGGGAAACATTTTTCTCGATAAGATATTTTCCAGCCGGATAATCCGGTGAAATCGCACCTGCCGGAGAAATGTGGTCTGTGGTCACCGAATCGCCGAGAAGCAAAAGCACGCCGGCATTATCCACATTTGAAGGTTTTAACCGGTCCAGGCTGAAATCTTTAAAGAACGGCGGTTTCTTAATATAGGTGGACGCTTCATCCCAGTCGAAGGTCGCACTTTCGGTGACGGCAAGGGAATTCCAGAATTGATCCCCATCAAAGATTTTCTCATATTCCTGCTTAAAAAATTCTTTACTAACATGTTTTTTGACCAGACTTTCGATTTCTTCCTCGGCCGGCCATATGTCATTCAGATATACCGGTTGGCCGTTGTTATCTAACCCAAGGGGTTCCATGATTAAATCGATATCGATCCTTCCTGCGATGGCAAATGCCACCACCAGTGGGGGTGACGCCAAAAAATTGGCTTTGATACTCTGATGGATTCTGGCCTCGAAATTCCGGTTTCCGGAAAGAACGGATGCCACAGTGAGGTCGTTTTCGGCGATGGCTTTTTCTATTTCAGGATGCAGGGGACCGCTATTTCCGATGCAGGTTGTACACCCAAAGGCTGCCAGATGAAAGCCGAGGGTTTCGAGGTGCGGCATCAGGCCGGCGGCTTCCAGATATCGAATGACCACTTTGGATCCCGGCGCCAGTGAAGTCTTAATATAAGGCGGAACTTTCAATCCTTTTTTTACCGCATTTTTGGCCAAAAGTCCTGCTCCAAGCAGAACATAAGGGTTTGAAGTATTTGTGCATGAGGTGATGGCGGCGATAACGATATTTCCACTGCCGATAGCCGCAGGCTTTCCATCGAGGTTTATTTCACAAGCCGCCGATTTTATGGGCCGGCAAACCGAAGCCCGAGCTGTTTGGCAGCCCGATTCATCGTGAAATGTGGATAGCGCGCTCATATCCGCGTTTCTGTCATATTCACATCCCAGAATTTCTGCAAATTTGTTCTTTAAATCCGGGAGTTCGATTCTGTCCTGAGGTCGGGCCGGACCGGCCACCGAAGCTTTTACGCTGGAAAGATCGAATTCGATCACTTCGGAGTATTCCGGTTCTTCATCACCGGTGTAAAAAAGACCCTGGGAGCGGGTGTAGACGTCCACGAGGGCGGAACGATCTTCTCGATTCGTCAGTTTGAGATATTCAACGGTCTTTTCGTCCACCGGGAAGAAGCCGAGGGTGGCACCGTACTCAGGTGTCATGTTTGCGATGGTGGCCCTGGCAGGAATCGTGAGTTTCTTCATTCCCGGACCGAAAAATTCGACAAATTTTTCAACCACGTCATGTTTTCTGAGAAGCTCGGTGATTACAAGTACGAGGTCTGTGGCCGTAATGTCTTTTTTAAGTTCCCCGACCAGCCGGACGCCGATGACCTGAGGAATCGACATGTAGTATGGTTGTCCCAGCATGACGGCTTCTGCTTCAATGCCGCCGACGCCCCATCCCATTACGCCGATTCCATCAATCATGGTTGTATGTGAATCCGTACCGACCAGGGTGTCGGGATAGGCTGTCCATCGACCGTTCTTTTCTTCGGCCATCACCACATGTCCGAGATGTTCAAGGTTTACCTGGTGACATATCCCCGAGTTGGGCGGTACCACCGTTAAATTGTCGAAGCTTTTCTGAGCCCATTTTAAAAGTGCGTATCGTTCCCCATTCCGTTCGTATTCTTTTTCTACATTCTTTTCTAAAGAATCTGCTGTGCCGTAGTAGTCTACCTGTACGGAGTGATCGACAATCAGATCCACCGGAACCAGCGGATTTATTTTCATCGGATCTCCGCCAAGATCTTTTACAGCATCCCGCATGGCGGCCAGATCCACCACCGAAGGCACGCCGGTGAAATCCTGCATCAGGATCCGTGCCGGGTGATAGGGTATTTCCACGGGCCGGTCATACTGTTTTTTCCAGTTCGCGATATTGATCAGGTCTTCTTCTTTTACCGTCCGCCCGTCGAGTTTTCTTAGCAGATTTTCCACCAGAATTTTTATGGAAAAGGGGAGTCTTTTAATATCAGCGATCCCTTTTTGCTCCAGCAGCGTGATATCTGAGATGGTGTATTCCTTGCCTTCAACGTTGATCTGTTTTATAAAATCTTTCTTATCCATAACTCCTTTTCTCCAATTCCAGCATTCAATATGTTTAAAATTAATGAGTTAGATTTTGAAAACAGCCGGTTTCAAACAGGCTTCAGGTTCGATCGAATTCAATTATACTTGAAGCGATATTATTTTCAAGAGATTATAGAGGTGTCCTCAGGCCAAACGCATTTGAATCCCAATAGGGAGAGAACTACGCCGTTGCTTCGCTGAATGGAAATTGGATGTATTGACCATAGGGGAGTCCTGAACTCAGGATTCAATGGACCCGGCTCAGGTAAATCCCGAACCTGCAGTGCAGGTGTAGCAGTGGTCGGCAGTGACAATATGACTGTGGGGCGGTGGAGGGCCTGGCATATCAGAGACGTGGATTTTATGTCCTCCCATGAAGAGCTCCCTTGCAAGATTGAAATCACAATCATAAAGATAGCCGTCCCAAGAGACGGAAACCAGTGATCGACACATCAAACCGTCCACCGAACATGGATTGAAAGCGGAATAGAGCTTATCCATATATTTGTCCAAATTGTTCGTTTCGACCAGCCACTGGCTAAACCTGCCCAGGGGCACATTGGCAAAATTAAAGAGGTTGTTGAAAACAATCCCCCATTTTTTTTTCAGAACCTGCTGAAATCGCTTTTCTGTTTGGGCCTGATGGGGGGGAAGAAACGCTCCGGTGGGGTTGGATACCAGGTTCAGTTCCAGGCCGGAACCATCATGGCCGTAACCCATGGCATTCAGTTTTTTAAGCGCATCGATGGTTATTTGAAAAATACGGTCGCCTCTTTGTGAATTGGTTTGAGCTTCATTCAAGGAAGGAAAAGAAGCCACGATTACAACACGATGCGCTTTCGACAATTCAAAAAGATATTCTCTCCCACCGTCGTTTAAGGCTGACAGGTTGGAGCGCAGCATAATTCTGGATGATAGAGAAAAGATTTTTTCAATGAGCATTCCGATATCCGGGTTCAGCTCAGGCGCACCACCTGTAATATCGATGGTTTCAAATTTGCTTCGTTGTGCGTATGATATGACTTCTCTTATGATTCCGGCATCCATGTTTTCTTTGCGATCAGGCCCGGCATTAAGATGACAGTGTCTACAGGTCTGGTTACATCGGGTGCCGAGATTGATCTGTAACGTGTGGGTGTTGTTCCGGTTTAATTTAAGGCCGTGACGGGACAGAGTTCGGCTGAAAGGCTCAACACCGCTATGTTCTTCTGATGACATCCTTTTGCTTTCAATCGATGATATATCTGATATGTGCTCGTTTAACATTTGTTCAACCGCATGGTGTCTGTTTTATATGGATATTTTTTCAGCAATATTGCGCATCTGAATGCCGTGAACCAGCGATGCTCCGCCGCGAATGGCCGTCGAAACGTGGACGGCTTCGGTCATTTCAGCCAGGTTGGAGCCTTTTTCTAAACAGTCCTGAGTATAAGCGTCGATACAGTATGGACACTGTACTGTATGCGCCACCGCAAGGGCGATGAGGGATTTTTCCCTCTCAGTAAGTTCGCCTTCTGCAAATACGGCACCGTAATACTCAAAAAACTTCTGGGCCAACTTGGGTGAATCTTTTCCGATTTCTTCAAATTTCGACAGATCTTCAGGTTTGTAGTATGTTTCCATCCTTGTAAATCCTTTCTAATTGATTTTTTAAAGGGTATTTATTGCCGTGCCCTGTTAAATAAAAAACTGTTCAATCAGAGGGAACAGCAAACAAAAATTTCAAATTCTCTCTGCATTCTGTGTGTTTCCGGGTCGATTATTCCTTTAATTGAATATCATCCGTCTTCAGGGCCGCAGGCCCGGCCTTTAAGATTGAAAAAGAATTTAAGTCCTTTTTTAATTTTTTCCGAAAAAATTTTGGACGTGAAGAATGCTCCGGCAACCTTTTTATTGATCTCTCCGATGGTGGGGTAGGGATGCACTGCCGCCGCCAGCGTAGAGAGCTTTACCTTTCCATTTAAAACCGCCACCCATTCGCTGATCAGATCTCCTCCATGGGGCCCTAAGATCTGAACACCGATGGGCTTTTCTTTTTCATCCAGAATCATTTTGATTCTTCCGATCTCTTCACCTTCTGCAAGGCTGCGATCATTGTCTTTAAACGCTTCGACCCAGACCGAATAATCGATCCCGGCAGCTTTTGCTGTTTTTTCGTTCATTCCGATACTCGAAAGTTCAGGATCGGTATAGGTGCACCAGGGCAAAAAGGTGTAATCGGTTTTTCGGGGAATATGAAAAATTGCATTGCTGACGATAATTCCCCCTTCGTATCCGGCCGCATGGGTAAATAGAAAACCCCCGCTGACATCTCCTGCAGCGTAGATATGCTTGTGATTTGTTCTCAATCTGTTGTCTACCGTAATGCCGGTTCTGTCTGTTTTTACACCGATGTCTTCGAGGCCCATGATACCGGTATTGGGTGTTCTTCCCACCGCAACAAGGATGGTCTCTGCCTTTAGGCGTATAGTCCTGCCGCCCGGGTCTTTGATAGTTACTTCTTTTTCCCTGCCAAGGTCTTTGACGGCTTCAATCGACGAATTTAAATGAAATACGACACCTTCGGATTCCATTACGCTCTGGATTGTTTCGGCCATGTCTTTGTCCTCTTTGGGCAGAATCTGATCGCTTCGGTCAACAATAGAGACTTTTGTTCCCAGACGGTTAAATGCCTGTCCCATTTCGCTTCCGATGGGGCCGGCGCCAAAAATGATCATGGATTTCGGCAAATGATCCAAGTAAAAAATTTCTTTGTTGGTGATATAATCGGTTTTATCCAGGCCCGGTATAGGGGGAACAAAAGCGGAAGATCCGGTGGCAATCACCCAGTTTTTGGCTGAATACGTTTTTTCGTTTAAACGAACCGAATGCTCATCAATAAACTTTGCATCTCCGAATTCCACTTTTGCACCCAGACGGCAGAATCTTTCTTCGGAATCATGCTTTTGGATGATGCCTATCACGGATTTGATTCTTTTAGATACATTGTTGAAATCGACCGAAGGCACTTTTATTTGAGGAAGTCCGTATTTTTCGGAATTTTTCATCATGTGGTAAACATGGGCCGTTTTAATCAGCGTTTTGCTGGGTACACATCCGAAATGAAGGCAATCGCCACCGAGTTCTTTCTCCTTCTCGATGAGGAGTGTTTTGGCTCCAAGCTGGGCAGATCCGGATGTGACGGTCAGGCCTGCCGCACCACCCCCGATGACGCCTATATCATATTCATACGTGGCCATGATCGACTCCTTTTATTGTTTTTAAAAAATCCAAACGTCAGAAAATCTAACCGGTGATCCGATCGTTGATTGCGCTTAATGGGTTTGTCGATTTTTTATGAAAATCCTTACAGCAGAATTGGCATCAATTTAGCCATTTTTAAAAAAATGTCCCATTCATAAAATCCGTTTTATCCCGGCTCAGGATGCATAAATTGAGCATTTTCGTACTGCCATGGCCGCTTCCTGCAAGGCTTCGGAAAACGTCGGATGGCCGTGAACGGTTCGGGCGATGTCTTCGGAACTTGCACCGAATTCAACAGCCAGAACACATTCTGCTATTATATCCGCCGCCCGTGGGCCGATGATGTGCACACCCAGAATTCGATCGGTTTTAGAATGGGCGATGAGTTTGACAAAGCCGTCCTTTTCTCCCATACACCGGGCGCGTCCTGCGCCGGAGAAAGGATAGGTCCCCACACAGTAAGTAATGTTGCGTTCTTTGACCTGCTCTTCAGTAAGGCCGACGCTGGCAACCTCGGGCCAGGTATAAACCACTGCCGGGATTGCATCATAATTCACTTCACCGGGAAGACCCGCTATGCACTCGACCGCAGCGATGCCTTCTGCCGAGGCTTTATGGGCCAGCATGGGGCCGGGAATAAGATCTCCTATGGCATAGATAGTTGGAATGTTGGTGCGATAGGCTTCGTCAACCAGAACATGGCCGGAGCCGGAATCGGTTTTTACGCCGAGGTCTTCTATGCCGAGATTCTGTGTCAAGGGCCGTCTGCCCACAGAGACCAGAAGACGATCACATGATAATGTCTCTTTTTTATCGCCGTTTTCCAAAGTCATTCGGACCTTGTTCCTCGAAATTTTGGCTCCGGAAACCCGGGTGTTGAGACGGATTTCCAGTCCCTGTTTTCTAAGGATACGATCCAGAGTCCGGCCCACCTGACCATCCATGGTTGATGCGATTTGAGGCAGCATTTCAACCACGGTCACTTTTGCACCCAGACGCAGCCACACCGATCCCAGTTCAAGACCGATATAGCCGCCGCCTACAATAGTAAGATGTCGGGGAACAGCCTTAAATTCAAGGGCTTCGGTGGAAGTGACGATATGCTTTCCGTCGAATTCGAGGCCCGGAACCTGGACCGGCGTACTTCCGGTGGCCAGAATAATCGATTTGGCCTCTAGGATTTGGGTTTTTTTATTGCCGGAAGCGCCGTAATTTTGTCGAACTTCAACACGATCCTCTCCGGCAAGGCGGGCGGTTCCGTGGATAATTTTGATAGTATTTCCCTCCAGAAGCTTGCGGACATTTCCGGTGAGTTCCTCAACCACCTGATCTTTGCGGGCCATCATAGCGGACAGATCAATGCTCAGCCTGCCGGTTTTAATGCCGTGTTCGGCAAAGTGATCTTTTGCCAGGTGATAATATTCACTGGAATCGAGGAGGGCCTTACTGGGAATGCAGCCTATATTCAGACAAACGCCGCCCAAACGGGTCTCCTTCTCAATGCAGGCCGTTTTCAGCCCCAGTTGGGCTGCGCGAACCGCTGCGACATATCCTCCCGGACCGCTTCCGATAATGATAAGGTCGTAGATCTCTTTTTTCGCCATTTTATATCTCCATCATGATTAATTCCGGATTTTCAATACATTCTTTGATTTTTACCAGGAATCTGACTGCTTCTCTGCCGTCCACGAGGCGGTGGTCGTAGCTTAACGCCACATACATCATGGGCCGGATTTGAACTTCGTCATCGACAACCACAGGCCGCTTTTCAATTTTGTGCATTCCCAATATGCCGCTTTGAGGCGTATTCAATATGGGGGTGCTGAGGAGAGATCCGAATACACCGCCGTTGGTGATGGTGAATGTGCCGCCCTCAAGGTCGGCCAGTTCCAGACGGTTGTTTTTAATTTTGTCGACATAGTCGACAATGGCCTGTTCCAATTCGGCGAAACTTAAAACGTCGGCATTCCGGATGACCGGTACCACCAGACCCCGGCCCGTACCGATGGCAATGCCGATATTGTGATAATTGTGAAAAAGAATTTCATTTCCTTCAATAAATGCGTTAATCTCGGGAAATTCTTTAAGGGCTTTAATGCTGGCTTTGATAAAGAAAGACATAAATCCCAAGGAAATCCCGTGCTTTTCTATAAAGGGTTCTTTGAACAGTGTCCGCATGGCCATGGTTCGACTCATGTCGATTTCGTTGAAGGTTGTCAGCATGGCGGTATTCTGTTTGGCTTCCAAGAGACGGGATGCAATCCGTTGACGAATGGGGCTCATGGGCTTACGGGTAACGTCTTCTGCCGGGGATGGGGTCGGTTTGGCGGATATTTCACGCCCGGGAACGGCAACATCCTTCATCCCGGGAGCACTTTGGAGGGTCTGTTCCAGATAAAGGAGTACATCACCTTTGGTAATCCTGTTTCCGGGTCCGGTTCCGGCAATGGCGGTAACATCGATATTTCTTTTGGCGGCCAGTCGTCGGACGGCGGGGGACAGGATTTGCCGGACATGGGGCGGTTCCGGTTCCATTGGAGCTTCTTTGGCTACAGGCACTGCCGGTTCTTCCTGTTCTTCCGGCTCCACCGGCGGCGGCGGCATTTTATCTTCTTTTGGCGGTTCCGGGGAAGGAGCGGGTGCCGCTTTGGTGTCGATGGTTCCGACCACCGTACCGATATCCACCGTCTCACCTTCGAATATGAGGATTTTTATAAGGCCGGATGCCTCAGCCACGATTTCCAGGGTTACCTTGTCGGTTTCCACCACAAAGAGAGGTTCATCTTTTTGAATATTGTCGCCGTCCTTTTTATACCATTCCACTAGAACCGCTTCCTGAACCGATTCCCCCACGCTCGGAATTTTAATCTCTAGTTTCATAGATACTCCTTTTTTTAGTCTTGAACAATCTGGTCCTCTGGGCCTTGCCTGTCCCGTATTGCGGGAGTAAGAAACAAGTGGGCTATGCCCAGCAAAAGCAGTAAGTTTGAAATTTGAAGTGAACTAAAGTGAGCTAAAGTTGAGGAACGCGCTTTCAGCGCGGTCAATTATGATTAAAATTGATAGGATACCTTAACTTTAGGCATTTTAGTTCATTTTAGGCACTTTAAACTTTTGCATAAATAGAATGAATAAACCAAGTTATAAATACGTGACCGAATTTGCGAATACATGTACTTAGATTCCTCTGAATGGGCACTTCTATGCTTTGGTCTACTATCGTTCAGATTCTGCAGGACCCAGTGCGTTGTCTATTATGGCGGTCTGTTCTTTACGGTAGATATTGGGAAAACCGGTGGCCGGGCTGGACGCGGCCTTTCTGCCGACATATTCGATGGATTTTCCGGTTAATTTTTCGAGACGAGGCCGTACAAAAAACCATGCGCCCATATTCTCCGGTTCTTCCTGGACCCAGAAGTACTTTATAGCCTGTTTGTGTTCCTGAATGACGGTTTCCAATTGCATTTCCGGGAAAGGATAGAATTGTTCAAGACGAACGATGGCGGCATCCGAATTTTTTATTTTCCGGCGTCTTTGGAGTAATTCATAAAATATCTTGCCGCTGCAAAAAAGGATGCGACGGACCGATTTTAATTTGTCCGGGTCGTCAAAAACTTCCCTAAATGATCCTGAAGTCATATCTTTTAAAACTGATACCACCAGCGGATGACGCAAGAGGCTCTTGGGTGTCATAATAATCAGTGGTTTCCGAAAACTACTTTTAGCCTGTCGGCGGATAAGGTGAAAGTACTGGGCCGGTGTTGTGGGATTGCACACCTGGATATTGTTTCCTGCACACAACTGTAGAAAACGCTCCAGGCGGGCGCTGGAATGTTCCGGTCCCAATCCTTCCCAGCCATGGGGGAGGAGCAGAACCAGGCTGCTGAGTCGCTGCCATTTGGATTCTCCGCTGGTAATATAAAGATCGATAATCGACTGTGCATTGTTGGCAAAATCGCCGAACTGTGCTTCCCAAATGACGAGCCCCAAGGGTTGAGCCATAGAAAAACCGTATTCGAATCCCATAACGCCGGCTTCCGAAAGCATGCTGTCATACACAGAAAAGAGAGCCTGGCGCTTTCCAATCGCGTTAAGGGGTGTATATTCTTTGCCGGTTTGGGTGTCGATCAGAACACTGTGGCGCTGGCTGAAGGTGCCGCGGCCGCTGTCCTGGCCGCTTAAACGGATGGGCTCACCTTCTGCCAGCAAAGATCCAAAGGCCAGCGCTTCTGCATTGGCCCAGTCGATGGTCTCTTTTTTTTCAACGCTTTTCAGCCGATTTCCCAGAAGGCGGATCAGTTTGGTATTCAAAGAAAAACCAGACGGAACGGTGTTAAGCTTCCGGGCAAGGGATGTGAGTTTTTTGGAGGAGACGCCTGTTTCTAAAGGATCACGAGCGTATTTCCCGTGAAAATTTTTCCAGTTTTCATAAAAACGGGGTTGGGGAAAAACACAGACACTTGCCCGAACCGCCTTAAAGGCTTCCTCCAGATCTTTTTTTTATATTTTCTGCCAGAACATCCAGATCTTCTGGTTTGGTAAGACCTTGTTCAAGGAGCTGTCGAGCATAAACTTCGCTTAAAGGCCGTCGCCCTCGAATCCGTTCATACATCAAAGGTTGGGTGAAATAGGGCTCGTCTCCTTCATTGTGTCCATATCGCCGGTAGCAGATCACATCGATGACAACGTCTTTGTGAAAGGTTTTTCGATATTCGGCGGCAAGCCGAACTACGTGAACAGCGGCTTCCGGATTTTCGCCGTGAACATGAAAGATCGGGACCATCAGCATTTTGGCTACATCTGTGGCGTAGCGGGTGGAACGCGCGTTTTCAGGGAGTGTGGTATATCCGATCTGATTGTTGATGACCAGATGGATGGTGCCGCCGGTCTTATAACCGGTTAGCTGGGACATGTTAAGGGTTTCGGCAACGATGCCCTGTCCGGCAAAAGCGGCATCGCCATGGATAAGAAACGGTAAAACAGCGTTTCTGTCGCGGTCTCCCAGAATGTCCTGGCGGGCCCTGACGAATCCTTGGACCACCGGATCAACGGACTCCAAGTGACTCGGATTGTTAACCAGAAACACACGTAACGATGTGTCCTTGTGTGTTTTTATATCTGCCAAATAGCCGTTGTGGTACTTCACATCTCCGGCGCCGAAGGTGTCCCCCGGATCGTAGCAGCTTTCAAATTCGTTGAAAATTTCTTCATAGGATTTGTTCAGAATATGGGTCTGAACATTTAAACGTCCTCGATGGGCCATGCCGAGAATAATTTCCCGGCAATCGTTCAGGCCTGCCCAGCCGACAAGAGCGTCGAACATGGGAATGATTACTTCCGCGCCTTCAATGGAAAAACGCGTCTGGCCCAGATATTTTTTGTGGAGGAACTGTTCAAAAAGGGCGGCCTGATAAAGTTTTTCCATGATCCTGAGTTTGTCTTCGGACTTAAGATCAGGACGGTTTTGCAGGGGTTCCATACGGTTCTTGAGCCATCGGCGTTCATCAGGATCCTGCAGATGCATGAACTCCACTCCGATGGAGCGGCAGTAGGTTTCTTTCAGGACCCGTATGATATCCTTTAGTGGAGCCGAGTCGTTAGTAACCAGGCTTTCAGCACAAAATTGCGTGTCCAGATCTTCTATGGCCAAATTAAATGCTGAAAGGTTCAGTAGGGGATGATCGGTGGGGCATGCAGTCAGGGGGTCGAGGCAGGCGAGAAGATGTCCGATATCGCGATATCGGTTTATGAGTGCATCCACACGGGATTGGCGTAAAACATGATCCTTATCGCAAACATCCGTGGTTTCCAGTCCCAGAGTACCGGCTAATTCGAAGCCCTCAAAGAAAAACTGCCAGTCTCGGGAAATCGCTTTTGGATCGGCTTTCCATATCTTGTATTGAGCATCGATATAGTCTTTGCTCAAGGTCTCAGGTATATCCATGGTGTTGTTCCTTGAACCATTTCACTACTAATTTAGAGATCTTCAAGCGATGTTCATCGTTGCTGAACATATGATCCGCGTCCGGTATAACGGCCAGCTTTGTATTTATCGGATTCAACTCCTGAGCCAGATAAGCATCCTTGACCGGAACGATTTTATCGTGGCCGCCGTGGACAACCATCAGAGGTGCCGGTAAGGATTTAAGGGTTTCCGGTAGATTATATTGATCGGCGTCGGCGAAAAAGGCCGTTGAAAGTTGAAGTGGACGTCCCCGGCTGCTGAAAGAGACCCTTCCGGTGTCATAGAGTTCCTTGAGTTGGCGTTTACTTAAAAAATGGGTTGCGTTCAACCCTGACAAACGTCCCGCCAGCGCGCATACCGCCTTTACGACGTTCATTCTGGCTGTTGTGAGAATGGCGATAACAGCACCCATGCTGTGCCCTGCAAGGCCGATCCAGTCGGCGCCTTTGTCGGTGATGATGTCGACGGCTCTCTGAATCTCGGCGATCTGTTTGGAGTAGGTGGACGCCCCAAAATCGCCCTGGCTCTGGCCATTGCCCGAAAAGTCGAACCTTAAAGCAATGAACCCTGCTGCCGCCAGATCAGTGCATATATGACGGATGATACGGGTGTGACGGGAGCAGGTGAAACAATGACCGAAAACCACGCCGCCGCCTATGAATTCGTCAGGCAAATGGAGCGTTCCTGCAAGTTTTTCTTCCTGATGATTATAAAAATGGACCGATTGTTCCATGAAAAGAACTTAGGGGCTTTGCCCCGATTGGAAAGTTGGAATATTGGAACAAAAATCAAAACCTAAAAAAATCTGTATTTTTAGTTCCGAGGTGTTTATTTGGGCATTGCCCTAATTGTGCCGGAGTACGATCAGGGGCTTAGTCACCCTGCTCCGCCATATAGTCGTCATAATGACCTTCTAAAAAAAGTTTGTGTTTTGCCTCTTCCTGGCAGAGCACCTTGAGGAGCTTAATCTGTTCGGCATTGTCAGTCTTTTTCTGAAGTTCATTGTACATTTTCAATGCCTGCTCTTCCCGTTTCATGGCCAGTCGCAGGATGTCTGTATAGCTCATCCCATCCTCATATTTCATGTCTACCATATAATCGCTACGCTTCATGTCAGGAATCCATTTGAACTTGTAATCCTCTACAAGCACCTGATTGTTTTCCATATTTTTAAGCATATTCTCATGCTTTTTTTCTTCTTCGGCCATTTCTTCCAAGGCATCTTTTACACCTGAAAAAGAAGTCCGCCCAGCGAGGTCTGTATAAAAGGCCGCAGCTTCTATTTCTTTTTCTATTGCAAATTCGACCAGTTCCTCAAAAGATTCAAAACTCATAACATCCTCCTTTAATTGTTGCTTTTTTCCCGATTAAAATTATCTATTTGTTGAAAGCAGGTTTATGTTTTGGTGTAACGGGATTTGCAGCACCCTCGACTTTTGCAACATTAGGGTAAATTCTTTAAAAATTGTAACAAGAGATCTTAATTTTATCAACTTAATTAATTCTCGACAAATGTAACGTCATTCTTTTAAAGATGTTAGAGAGATATCAGCCTTTATAAAATTTTTCAACTGATTAAAAGATGAAAAGAAATGGACAAGGGCGGCCATCCATGAATGGGGATCATTTTGTTGTCGGCTTTGCAGGCAGTATGATTCTGCTCCCTGTCAAAATTAGTAAAAACTCAGGGCTCGCCCAAAAAAAACTTCACATTTTGCCCGGAGGATCCGGGTGTTACTCGCTTGGGGCATAGTAGCATCGTTTGGGTGATGTTACCTTTCCCTGTTTTTTCAGCGCGCTGATGATCTTTGAAACCGTCTTGCTTTCTACTCCGATCATCTCGGCCACTTCACCGGGTCTCACCGGCTTTCCTGCTTTTTTCATGGCATTCAGTACTTTCTTCTCCATTATTGCTCCTCCGAATATGTTAATGAATAAGGTTCTTTTTCAACCATTCTTTTATTTTACCTTCAATGGCATAGACGCCTTTGATGTTACCGTTGGCTTCAATATAGCGTTTTTTCAATTCTTCCGGTATTTCGATTTGTGCCAGTTCCTTGGCATCCTCGGAATTCCTTTGTATCAGGTAGATTGTCGGTGATCCTCCCCAGGTATTTACAACAAAATAATGCGCTGTATCATCTTTGGACCTGATTACATATTTGCCTCCGGCCCAGTTGTTTCCCCATTCAAGATAGAGCCTTACCGCCTCCTCCGGGGTCATGTCCCAGTCTATGGCATTTAAAAGGGCCAGGTTATTTTTTATATCGTCTAATCCCATCATAGAATCTCTCCTTTTTAAATATTACACTTAATGCTTGTAAACATATGATTAGCAAGTAACATGCCACAACCAATTTAGTCGGAGATAAGCATTTTCCTTCCATGGGCATTATCGATTAATTGTTATTTGAAGATGAATTTGTTAAGGAATCAAATTTATAATACACTGGCTCAATTTGAAACCCTCAATTTAAGTGTCCGTATACTGATGATGGATCATCGCCAATGGTATACACATAACGATAAATGGTTAACTCTAAATAGAGTTTCAACTCGATTTCAGATTCAATCAGAATCGAATATCGTCCAAAATAGATCGGACTTTGTTTTTTTCTATAGATCGATGGATTAAAAAGAGTGTTCCATCGTTGTATTATGAGACATCTTTGTCTCATAATAAATTTTGAAACACAAACCTATACCGATGCGGAAACCAAACTATTTATGTCAACAAAATATAGTGCAATGCCGTCCGGACAACATTTTTCAATAATAGACGGTCTTAAATTTCTTGCTGCAGCGGGATTGCTGACGTGGTTTATGTTCACCAGCGCCGGCCGGTTGCACTACAACTGGCAATGGTACCGTGTGCCAAAGTATTTATTCACCATTGTAAACGGTTCGTTTATATCAGGACCGGTACCGTGTGCCAAAGTATTTATTCACTATTGTAAACGGTTCGTTTATATCAGGACCGCTCCTTGAAGGCGTATGGGTGACCTTGAAAATTACCGCGGCGAGTCTGGTTCTGTCTTGCATATTCGGCCTGGTGACCGCTTTGTTCCGCCTGTCGGAGTCTTTTGCAGCCAGAACTCTGGCCCGCCTTTACATGGAGCTCGTTAGGAACACCCCGCTTCTGGTACAGATTTTTTTTATTTATTTTGTTGTTTCCCCGGTACTGGGGATCGGTCGATTCACTTCAGCAATACTTGCCTTGAGCCTTTTCGAAGGGGCATATGCGTCGGAGATTTTTCGAGCCGGGATAGTTTCCATCCACAAAGGACAGTGGGAAGCGGCCCGCAGTCTCGGTCTTAATACCCTGAATACATATCGGCATATCATACTACCCCAGGCTATCCGTCGAATGCTGCCCCCCCTTGCCGGTCAGGCCATATCACTGATTAAGGACTCCGCCCTTGTGAGCACCATCGCAATTTATGATCTGACCATGCGGGGGCAAAGTATTATTGCGGAAACATACATGGTTTTTGAGTTATGGTTTACCATCGCCGTCATCTATTTATTTATGACCGCAGCATTATCTGTCGGGATTAATATTATGGCAAAGCGCCTGGCCGTTGAAATGTAAAAACTCCATTCCGGACGAGCCTCCGCCGCAAACGGCATTATCGACATCCGGGACAGAGTGGAACCCATACGTTTTGCCACAGAAGGAACTGAATTTATTATTTAGAAACGGATACAAAAAGGAGAATTAAAATGAAGACCTATTCATTATTTCTAAAAAGTCTGGTGGTAATCACAACCATAATAGCCATAGCTGCATGCGGAAATGATTCCACCGGAGCAAACCAACTGAAAGTACAGGAAAGTACCATTGAGCGGGTTCAAAAGCGCGGCGTTCTCCGGGTGGGCATGTCTACGTTTGTGCCATGGGCAATGAAAGACAAAACCGGAGATCTCATCGGTTTTGAGATCGATGTTGCAAAACGGCTGGCCAAGGATACCGGTGTCGAAGTCGAGTTTGTTCCCACCAAATGGTCCGGGATCATTCCGGCACTGATAACCGGAAAATTAGACGTAATTATCGGAGGCATGGGAATAATTCCCAGTAGAAATTTGAAGGTCAACTTCAGCATTCCATACGACTATACAGGGATGTCCATCGTCGCACATAAAAAGCTTGCCGCCGGCTTTACCCGACTGGAAGATTTTAACGCTTCCGATGTCATTGTTGCTGCCAGGCTGGGTTCAACTGCCGTAACAGCCGCCAAGAAATATATACCGAAAGCTCAGCTGCGTCTGTTCGACGATGAATCCCAGGCGTACCAGGAACTTGCCAATGGAAATGTCCATGCTGTTGTGGGATCTGCGCCGACCCCTGAATTTCAGGCCATCAAATACCCGGAAAAGCTTTTTCTACCCCTGGATAAAACGTTCACCAGTGAGCCCATAGGATTCGCCGTGCGAAAAGGTGATTTTGACACATTGAATTACTTCAACAATTGGATCCGCTATGTGGAATCCGAAGGATGGTTCAAAGACCGGAAAAATTACTGGTTCCGGACAAAAGACTGGGAGAAAATGATCAAATAGGAAAACCCGCCGAAGATTTCCTCAAGCTCCTGTCTCAAGGACGGGAGCCCCGGGGAGTTTCAATAATCGAGTGTCGGAGCATAGATCCCTTTGAGAGCCCTGAAAACTAAAATTACGCGTCTGGACATGCTGATATTTTTTATTCTGGCTGCATTCTGCGTCTGGATTGCTTATCGAATAAATGTCAAAGTTGATTACAATTGGAATTGGGGTGTGATGCCCCAGTATCTTTATAGATTTGATGCGGAAGGGGGCCGGTGGGTGGCGGGCCTGATTGTCCAGGGTGTGTTTGTTACACTGCGGCTCGGCATATATTCCATTATTGTTGCCATGGTCATCGGAACGGTGATGGGCCTTTTCCGTACCAGCCGAAGTCCTTTCAAACGGATGGTCGGCTGGAGTTATGTTGAAATTATTCGCAATATACCTATCCTGGTCTGGATATTCATTTTTTATTTTTTTATTAGTGATCAGTTTATACCGATCATCGATCCGGCAGGATCGAAATCCTCATTCACAAAAGATTTGGTCTCTTTTTTATTTATTTCCCCTGCACGATTTCCGGCATTTTTTTCCGGACTGATGGCCCTGGGCATTTATGAGGGGGCCTATATTACGGAAATCGTCAGAGCCGGCATCCAATCTGTTGATAGAGGGCAGTGGGAAGCCGCTTCAGCTTTAGGGTTCTCAAGATATCAGCAGCTTCGACATATTATTTTCCCCCAGGCGGCAAAAAACGTGCTCCCGCCATTGGCCGGGCAGTTTATCTCGACCATAAAGGATTCTTCCATAGTTTCCGTTATTTCCATACAGGAGCTCACATTTCAGGGCATGGAGCTTATGTCGGCGACATTTTTAACCTTTGAAGTCTGGATAACGGTTATGCTTTTGTACCTGGTGATTTGTCTTGTCTGTTCCCTTGCAGTAGAGCGCCTTGAGATCCACATGAAAAGGGGTGTGGTCTGATCCGACCCCCATTTTCGTTACCCTGTTTTAAATTGAAGTGTTTTTGTGCCGTCTTGACGGAAATACGGGTTCCGTGCTAATGAGTAGCGGCTTTGCGGCTTTGACAGCATCTTAATGCCGATGGATTACTCTAATTTGGAATGCGTAAATGGCACTATCAGCCGATTCATATACAGGTCTATCCCGGTTAAAACTTTTCTTGGCGCTCTCCAGAACACCCCATGGATTACTGGACATGGCCACCCCTGGGCTGGGTGCATTACTGTGGCTTGGCCGGTTTCCCTCTTTTGAAGTGATTATCCTGGGCCTAATGACGACATTTGCCGGTTATACGGCGGTGTATGCCCTTAACGATGTCGTCGATTATCGTGTTGACAAAGAAAAAATAAGACTTTGCGGGGATCTTGGCACCGGATGTGACCTGGATGCCGTGATGGTCCGCCATCCCATGGCCCAAGGGTATTTGAGTTTTAAAGAAGGGGTGCTCTGGACCGTGGCCTGGTCGATGGCGGCGATATTGGGGATGTACTATTTAAACCCCGTTTGCATTGGGATTTTTTTTATCGGCTGTGCCTTGGAGACGGTTTACTGTCTTTTACTCAAAGTCAGCCATCTGCGAACCCTGGTCAGCGGGGGTGTTAAAACGGCGGGGGCTATTGCCGGCGTATTTGCCGTGGATCCGAATCCTTCACCGTTGTTCGTGTTGATGCTGTTTTTTTGGTTGTTCTCATGGGAGATTGGGGGCCAGAACGTTCCCAATGACTGGGCCGACATCGAAGAAGACCGGCGTCTTCATGTCCAAACCATTCCGGTTCGACTGGGTCCTGACCGGGCCAATGCCGTTATTCTTGGGTCTCTACTTATCGCGTTAATGCTGTCTATGGTCGTTTTCTTCGTTTCTCCGATCCCTTTCGAATCTCCCTTTGGGGTGGCTTTTATGGCAACAGGGCTCTGCTTCTTGATATTGCCCGCCGCGCTTCTTTATTCAACCAAAGCAGCCCGGTATGCCATGGCCCTTTTCAACATGGCCAGTTATTACCCGCTGGCCCTGTTCGTGATTGTTGTTGCCAAGCTATCGGTGGGATGAGCTTATTGATTTTTAATTTGTTCTTTTTGCAGAGATCTTTTCATACCATCTCCATTTTTTATGTTCTTCATGGTCAGCCCATACGGCATAGAAGGCCCCAGTTGTCAGTAGAAAAAGGGTCACACATAATGCGATCCACTTCTGATTCTTACTCAAAATAATCTCCTTTATCAATTGTCGTAAGGCTTTAAATTCAGTATAAGCCCTTTAATACCCTGAATCTCCGCTTTACTACCAACTGTTAATGGAACCTCACAAACTGCCATCCATTGTTCCCCATTTATCAAAACTTGGCCTTCAGTTTTATCCCATTGCTTAATTTCAACAACTTTTCCAATCATGCCCATCACACCATAATTGGATTTTTTCCTTCCTCTTAAAATGAAAAAGAATAACGGGATAAATACATGTTCAATCAGCTCAAAGACAATAAAACATATTATTATTGTGATTATTATGGTTTCCAGCATGAATCACCAGCAAAACATTCTCATCTCTTTAACAGCGCATTTCATTTCATGATAGTGTATTTTTTCAAATTAGATCTTATGTATTTCCAATGTAAAATTATATGTATCGTAATCGTGATCATAAATATCAATGCAGTCCATTCATGGATTGTAATAAGGAAATGTCTGACGGAAACTAATACACTTCCCCTTGCTTCATATCCTCTGGGCAATACAAACCAGTTTAATAGACCGGTGACGCTTAACAAAATAAAAAGAATAAAAGACAAAACATTAACTGCCCAAAGCTTAAAGGCTTTCTTACTATTCATAATTTTCACCTGGGAATAAAGAATAAAGAAAAGGGTCTTTTAGATTAGCTGATTATCTTCACACTGCATCGATCTCAATGGAATAAATCGGTTAATTCTCCATTAGAAGAAAAGCTACATCAAGAGATGATGCGGTCATCTATAAGACTTGTTTATTGGTTGCTATAGCTCCGTCTTCCTGTAGTCTTCTTATATTGTCATGGTTTCGGCTGTATGGATATCTGGTAGTCTATTTGGCTGTCATTGCTTGCACATCTTCCACTTTAAACCAGTGGGGGGTTTTTAAACAAATTTTAACCAGCATGAGCATCACCGGGACTTCAATCAGCACACCCACAACCGTGGCAAGGGCAGCGCCGGACGACAGACCAAAGAGCATGGTTGAGGTGGCAATGGCCACTTCAAAATGATTGGAAGCCCCGATCAAGGCAGCCGGAGCCGCGTCCACGTAGCGGAGTTTCAACAGTCGCGCCAGACCATAACCCAGCCAAAAGATGAGCATGGTCTGAATGAATAGCGGAACTGCAATCCACACGATGGTCAGCGGGTTGCTGATAATTACCTCACCTTTAAAGGAAAACAACAGCACTAAGGGTAATGAGCAGTGCAACAATGGTAATGGGGGTAAGAACGTGTAAAAACTTTTCCTTAAACCATATTTCACCTTTTGCGGAGATGATCCATTTGCGTGAAAGATAGCCTGCCACCAAGGGAAGGGCTACGTATATACCGATGGACAGCACCAACGCCTGCCAGGGTACCGGCAACCGTCCCACTGCCCAATAAAAACCCGCCCAGAACACCATAAAGCACGAGCATGGTCAGAGAGTTGATGGCTACCATCACCAGTGTCAGACTATCGTTTCCTTTAGAAAGGTAACTCCCATACCAGAACCATGGCGGTACACGGCGCAATCCCCAGGAGAATACAACCGGCCAGATAGCTGCGCCAAAGGGGCACTTGGAGCATTTTGATGCCGCCGGCCATCACCACCGTACCGGCTCCGTGGGTTGCACCCATTGGAAGGTCGAGACCGAACGGCATCTTGACCAAATCTACGGCATCTGGGCCGATGAAATTGTAAAACAGCGTGCCGAGAAAAAAAATGGCGATTCCATACATGGTAAACGGCTTGATGCACCAGTTGACGAACAGGGTCAAAAACACCGGTTTGCCGCTCTGACCCGCCTTAATGACTTCACCGAAATCGATTTTGACCATGATGGGATACATCATGAAAAATAGACAGATTGCGATTGGGGAATGGACACCACCGGCGCTCCTTTGACATAGATGGCCATACCATCGAGGTATTGCGCTATGCCGGGGAGCGATTTTTCCAAGCAGGATGCCGGCAACAATGCACAGCACCACCCATAGGGGCAGGAATCGTTCAAAAATACTGGTCATTTTTCGATCATTGTTCAAAACAGCATCGTTGCTCATTAATAGTTTCCTCCTCTCAACAATTAAAAATCAAAACGAAACTGAATTAAATAACTCGACAGTCGCCCTCCGCTTGCGTCGTCCAGCGGGAGGGGCAATCTTCAGGTCCTTTTGCCCCTTCAGCCACCTGGGCGGAAAAGACCATACATGTGGGTTGTCCGCATTCTTTGCAATTGGTCTTTGGTATAGGATTCAAGTAACATTTTTATCCTCCTTATACATTGGCCACAAAGGGATATACGATAAAATAAATTCCCAAGAGACAAATAACCATACCTGCGACTTTACGAAACCAGTTTCCAGCGCCCTGCCATGTGCTGTTTTCCATCAGTCGTCGGACCGCCGCAGTGGAGCTTCCGGCAATCACGATCGGCAGACAATGGCCAACAGCAAACAGTAAAATAAACAGAATCCCGGCTGCCACTTTTTGCTGGACCGTAATAATCGCCAGAATCGGGGCGATAAATCCGAAAGTACAGGAACCTGAAAGAATTCCGTACGACAGACCCAGCGCAAACGCCCCGAACAGACCTTTTAAGTTTAAGCGATACAGCAAACTTCCGGACATGGCGCATTTCTCAACACCCAACATTCCGAGGGCTACCCAGACAAGCACCAGGCCAATCAGAATTTGCCAGTAATTTCCCACGTCTCCAAGCATCCGGCCCAGCAAAGCGCAAACGATGCCGATGATCGCAATGGTGATAAACAGCCCCAGCGTAAACAGGGCCGCATAAGAACTCGCCTGTTTGGGGCTCATTGCCTGGTGCTGGCCGCCGACATAGGCAATAATGAGGGGAATCGATGCCAGATGGCATGGACTGAACATCACGCTGATCATTCCCCATACAAAACAGCCCAGAGCGGCAATGGCAGTGCCACCTTGAATCCACTCGTTTACCGTCAAAAAGAATGATTCAATCATAACGATTTACTTGACACCCATATTCTCCAGTTGTGAGACAATATCTTTTTCAGCCAAAAATCCAACATGCCGATAAACTTCCTCGCCAACAGCATTAAAAAAGATTTGGGTCGGAATGGCTCGGACACGGAAGCGGGCAGCCTGTTCCCGGTGTTCCCAAACGTCGATGAAAACAACGGCAGCCTTGTTCTCATATTTCCGTTCCATCTTTTCCATAATCGGTGCCATCATTTTGCACGGGATGCACTTTTTGGCACCCAGATCGATCATGGTAACCATCCCTTTGACCGGAAGATTTTTAAATTCATCTGCCCAGACATTTCCTAAAATCAATATAGATAGAAACAAACACACCAAGAGTGGAAGACAAATCCCAAATCGTAGTATTTTCATCAAATCGACCCCTTATCAACAGCGTGAATCATGTTAGGTGATAATATCATTTCTAAAGGTTTTTTACTCACAAAGAGACTTGAGGGCTGTTTTGACTTTCTGAATATCCTTGGCTTTAAGGTTGAAGTCTTTATTCTTTTCAATTCCCAGTTCTGTTAACACCAGATAATTTTTTGCCGGAACTTCAGCATGATCCAAAATCCCGCACTCGCAGAGATAAAGGATTTTGGGGAATGCTTGCTATATATCGCGATTTATAGATATATAATGCCCAAAAAAAATTAATTCTTACCAAGGATCGTATGCCGGTCGATTTGCGGCAGGCTTTGCAATATTTCGGCAATTTCAGGTTCATCATCTAACCAATGCCTCATGTTTCCGATCAGATTGGCAGCATAGGGGCTCTGATGACCATCTGCGAGCTTGTAGTTGACCCACAGTCCTTCTTTATGGGAAATAACCAAACCAGCGTCTTCCAAAATTTTTAAGTGCTTGCTGGCAGTCGACTGGGCCGTCCCCAAAACGGTCTGGATCTCGCATACGCACATGACCTTTTTTTGCAGCATCTTCAAAATTTTAACTCGGCTGGGATCGGAAGCTGCTTTCATGACTTTTAAGAACTGTTTCATGTTATTATCCATATCTATTTATTGGAATATAGTACTATCCATCGAACCTGTAAAGGGGAAAATCCTATCAATGAGAATTAAATGGCGAAGGGCACTGCTTCGTTATTTGCGCTATGCATGGAGTAAAAGTATGGGAAGGATTCACCGGAAAGGACTGCTTCTCATAGTTCTCGGATTGAATAATTTGCATCCCTCGAAATAATTAAATGATAGTCCGCAAGTCAAACTGAGATATCTTGCAAATATCTTCTTCCACAGGAGATTGAGATAGGTCATAGAGGTATCTCAAAAATAATGTTCCTTAAATATTTCAGAATGAGCCCTTAACGGCCACGCCCAGGATGCCCATTTTTTTTAGTTCAAAGGCATCTGCAAGACCCAGGTGCGCTTCATCCAGTGCTTTTCGGAAATCGTTACTGGTAAAGCGATCGTGTTCGGGGTGGAGGAGGATGCGTTTGGTGATAACATTCTGATAAAGGGAAGGGTAGAGTTCTTCGATGTAGTAGATGCCGGCGGGTTTCAGAACCCTGGCGATTTCAGAGAGACCCCGGCGCCAGTCCGGAACATGATGTAAAAAACCGAATCCGAAAACAGCATCCAGGCTGCCTGTTTTGAACGGGAGATCCACAGCGTCTCCCACGTACATATTCGCAGCATCTTTTGACGCAAGGGATAGGTGAGTCCTTGCCTTCTGAATCATTTCCAAATCCAAATCCAGAATGTGCAGTTGGGACGGCTGAAAAATTTTGAAGATGAGGTTTGCGCCTGCTCCCCGTCCGCACCCCACCTCCAGGATGCTTGCGCCCGGCTTCATGGGCATCATGCTTCTGAGCCATTTAATTTCAATTTTTTGCTGGAGAACCCTTAATGGATTGTTGACTACCCAGCGTTCTGCCCAGTTCAATTTCATTTTTACACCGAATGTTTCAGGCTTTGACGGCTAAATGTAACATCGCAATACCGTTGGTAAGTTTACGTGCAGTCACTTGTGAAAAGCCCACCCGTTTCAGAATGGCCGTCAACTCGTCGGGCAATGCAAACGTTCGTATCGATTCGGGAAGATGTGTGTATGCCTTTCTGGATCCCACAATCAGCTCACCGAGCAGAGGCATAACATGAAATGAATAGATGTCGTAAAGCCAACGGAACAGGGGGGCTGTCGGTCTTGAAAATTCCAGGCACATCATTTTCCCACCGGGTTTCAATATGCGACACATCTCTTTAAATCCCTGATCCATTCGGGTCACATTGCGGATCCCGAAACCCACCATAGCATAATCGAAATATCCATCCGGGAAAGGGAGCTCCTCGGCATTTCCCTGAATGAACCCTATGCATTTTTTCGAAGCAGAATTGTTCACCTTATGTAAGCCGGCATCGATCATGGCCCGATTAATGTCATATATAATCACCCGGCCGGACTCGCCGACGGTTTCAGCGGCCAGAATTGCCAGATCGCCGGTTCCGCCGCAAACATCGAGGACGCGGTCTCCGGGTTTCAAGGCCATTGTTTTGACGGCGGTACGCTTCCACAGGTGATGAATGCCGAAGCTCAGCAGGGTGTTCATCAGATCGTACCTTCGGGCAATCGAATTAAAATGCTGCAATACCCGCTGAGTCTTTTTATCCGCAGGAACTTTCCGGTATCCAAAATAGGCCGTCTTTTGGGGGTGCTCCGGGTCAGCCCCTCGATCCTGCCGGTGATTTTTATCCAGCCATTTTCTTTGTTTCATAAATATCTCGGTATGTTCTTCAAGGCAGAAGCTTATTGTTGGGGCACCATAGCAAACAGCAAAATAACTATCAAGGGTTATCACAAAGTAATACCTGGATCTTGCAGGAAAATTGATTAGCATCCTTTCAACTTCCTCTGTATCATCCATGAGAGCTTTTTTCTTTTGGAGATGATTCATTAAATAAAACTTGATGCTTATCTAATGGTATATTAATAAATATACCTTGCAGCATCCTCGGCTTTTGCAATATCAGGGTAAACATCGCAACTTTGGAGGTAAACATGCTGACTTCAGGTATTAAAAAAGTGATACATCAAGGCCGCAAGGCGTTTCTCCAGGCAGCAAGGGGGATTGTCTGGATATTTTCTGCCGGTATGTTTTTGTTTTCTGTGATCATTTACGGCGTTCCGGTTCAAGCGGCCCAAAACGATCATTCCGCCATGGTGAACTGCGACATCCAGCATTCTTCCTGCACCCAAGAACTTTCAGACACCAAGGTGGTTCTCGATATCAGCCCTAAACCGGTTAAAGCCATGACCGATTTAAAGTTCAGGATAATCCTGACGGGAAAACAGCCGAAGGCGCCGCTGTATATTGATCTGGGAATGCCGGGCATGAAAATGGGCCCCAACCGGGTGCCCCTTAAATCCGTCGGAAACGGCGTCCATGAGGGAACCGGCATTATCGTGCGATGCCCCAGCGGAAAAAAAGTTTGGAAAGCGACGGTCATTGTTCCAAACATGGGGACCGCGGAGTTTATCTTCGATGTCATCTATTGAGACCTTATATCTCGCCTTCTTTACAACCGGTTTTTTTGTTGGATTCGGACATTGCATCGGCATGTGCGGCCCGATTGTCGTTTCCTTTTCCCTTAATTTAAGGGCAAAAGGGGTGATGGCCCCGAATCTGCTGTATCATGCCGGAAGAATAACGACATATACCGTTCTCGGCGGAGTCATGGGTGCGAGCGGCGCTTTTACGCGTATATCCGCCGGCATCAGCGGGTTGCAGAAGGGCGTCATGATCTTTGCAGGTCTCATGGTTATCGTCATGGGGCTGGGTATGACCGGATGGGTTCCCCTGGGACGGATCTTCGGCGACTATTGCAGCCCCGAAGGCGTGATCAGCCGCGGCTTTCGCAAATTGTCCGGCATACAATCCACCGCGGCTTATCTTCCTTTGGGTATGCTCCTGGGCCTATTGCCCTGCGGACCGGTTTATACGGCCTTGGTTGCAGCGGCAAGGGCAGGGATGGAGATCCAAAACTCGTTTAAAGCTGTTTTGGCAGGAATGGGGCTGATGGCTGTATTCGGCATCGGAACAATTCCTGCCCTGCTAATGGTTGCCCGGCTTACCGGTATGGGATGGTTGAGGTCCAGAGATATGATTTATAAAATCGGCTCGGTTCTGATGATCGCGATGGGGATATATTTCGTCGTCAAAGGTATTCGATACTGATCCATTATAGAAGCGTTATGAAAATACATTTGTTTATACAAAATATGCAAAAAACATAGATGCTTATAATATTTTTGCCGGTTTGTTTGCGATCAATCAGGGTATAACATTTGCTAAAAAATGGATGAATGGGCAATGATGATTTTAATTTTTTATCGATTTTAAGCATCAAAGCGTGCTAATAATGCTCCTGTCACATATTTGACCATTGGTGTCGGTTGATGCAGGGATCAAAAAATTTTTGTTAAACCTGCTTGATAAAATCGTAAAAAGTGAAACGTGAAATGTAAAACGACTACATTTAGTACATTAAGAGGTAATATTGCAGAACATATAGACTTTTCACCTTTAACTTTTTACTTTTCACGGAACTATCATGCTTTGCATGAATTTCCGGTTTTTCCGGGTAAGGAGGCGTAAACGTGAAACAAGGAAAATGTCCCAGATGCGGGTCGGAAGATATCCATTCAGGTATTGAGGTGTTACCGAAAAGCGGTCCCTTCGGCAGCAACAGCATACCCATAAGTATCGTTTCCATTGCTGCACTTGACAATTATGTCTGCACGGATTGCGGTTATCTTGAACGTTACATTGCAGATGCCGAAAAACTGAAAGAAATCGTTAAAAAATGGCCCAAGGTCAGTGAGACTTCCCGGGAAGAAGCCTAACCCGAATGTCTCGCAAAGCCCATCAAAAAATGGCAAATACTGCCCAATAACTTCTATCGAAATCTAACACCGTAATTTCAAAATTCCATATTTTCAGGGGACAACAGTGTGAAAGAATTGTGGCGACTCGGAAAAATAATCCGAATCATGGGCAAGCACGGCTTTGGAGATATTACCGAAAGGCTTTTCAAAGGAAAGAAAAAGCGGCCGGTTGATCAAGAAGCAAAGGATTGGACGGCCAAAAACAGTTTTCCTTCCCCCCGGCGTATTCGGCGTGTTCTCGAAGAACTGGGGCCCAGTTTTATTAAACTCGGCCAATTAATGAGCACCCGGAGCGACATCTTCCCGACGGAATACATCCAGGAATTTACAAAACTCCAAGACCAGGTTCCGCCGGTACATTTCAACAAAATCAGGGATATTATTCAGAAAGAATTAAGACGTCCACTGGAAGAAATTTTCGCTGAGTTCACATCGGAATCCATGGCTGCCGCTTCCGTAGCACAGGTTCATACGGCTAAACTTTTCAGTGGAGAACAGGTTGCGGTTAAGATTATCCGGCCCGGTATTGACAAGGAGATTCGAAAAGATATCCGCCTGATGTACGCCTTTGCGAAACGGGCTGAAAAGGCTTTTGAAATTGCCCGGGTCATCGGCGCCGTTAATTTGGTCAAAGAATTCGAGCGGATTATTTTCAAGGAACTCGATATGTTTATCGAGGCCGGGAATATCGAGAAGTTCGCCGTTAATTTCAAGGCGGTGGATGAAATCCATATCCCCAAAGTCCACTGGGACACCACCACAAAATCGGTTCTTACCATGGAACATATCCCCGGCTTTAAAATGGATCAGGTGGATGCTATCCGGGACCATGGTATTGATCCTAAAGAAATCGCGATGATCGGGTTGCGTTCTTTTTCCCGCCAGTTGATGGATTTCGGTTTTTTCCATGCAGATCCCCATTCCGGCAATACCATCGTCATGCTCGACGGTCGTGTGAGCCTGGTGGATTTTGGCATTATCGGTTATCTGGATGACGAAACCATGCAGCAACTCGCGAATCTTTTTTTGGGCTTTGCCGAGCACGATTATGATATGGTCATGGAAGGGTTGTTGGATGCGGATCTGATTGACGAAGAAACCATGGATCTCAAAAGCTTCCGCAGAGATCTTAAGGATATCAGCGAACCTTTTTACGGACGTTCTTTGCAGACCGTTTCAGTCAGGGAGGTCCATGACCATGTCATTCAGCTGATATACAAATATAAGATCCGGCTGCCGAGAAATCTTTTACTCCTCCTGAAGACATTCATTCAGACAGAAGCCCTCGGAAAGATACTGGGAAGCGACGCAAGCATTTTGGAAGTGATCAAACCGTATGCCAAAGCGCTGATCAAACGAAGCTACCTAACAAAAAAGGCCCTGAAAAATTTTCGAAAAGACACCCTTGCCATGGGGGGGCATTTGAAATCGATGCCAAAGTTCGTCCATGATATTCTCAAGCAGACCGCCAAGGGCAAACAGCGAATAGAACTTCAGCACAACGGCTTTCAGGAAATCAATACCCAGTTTGTAAAAAGCATTAACCGGCTGATTATCGGTCTGGTCATTTCCGCCTCGCTGATTGCCGGAGCCATGGTTTTGAATGCCTCCCCCAAAATGCTCTTGTTTACCGTCGAAATCTTCGGCGGGGAGAAAATTTCTCTAACGGCAATTTTGGGGCTGACCGGCTATGTTATTGCCACTGTCCTTGCCCTTTGGCTCATCGGCATGATTTTTCGATCCAGAAAATTATAATGTTTTTCTCTAATTAAGTTGGAGAAGAGGGTTCGAGGATTCAAGATCATCAACTCTTTTGAAGATGATCCAGCTATAATAAGATGATGCTTTGGTTCAGTACTCAGGCGTTTAAAATCGATGTCATTGTAGCGGAATCGATGTTGCCGCCGCTTAAAATGATTCCTACCCGGCCTTCCGGAATCACGGCCCCACAGAGCAATGCCGCCAGCCCAAGCGCGCCGGACGGCTCAACCACCAGTTTCATTCGGTAAAACAGAAATTTAACGGCGTCTATAATGGCTTCTTCCGACACTGTTTGCATGTCGTCCACATAGGCCAGTACCAGCGGAAATGTGATCTTGCCCAATGACTCTGTACGGGTTCCGTCAGCGATGGTCCGGGGATTTTTTATCCTGTGGAGCTTTTTTGTTCGAAATGACCGGGTGGCATCGTCTGCGAGTTCCGGTTCGATGCCGATGGTCCTGCAATTCGGTGACTTTCCTTTGGCCGAGATCGCCGAACCGCTCAACAGCCCGCCTCCGCCGCATGGAACCAGCAGCATATCGAGATCTCCGACCTCTTCAAACAGTTCCAAAGCCGCAGTCCCCTGGCCGGCGATAACGTCCGAATGGTCAAACGGTGGGATCATGGTATAACCGTGCTGGAATTCAAGTGCTTTTGCCACTTCTTCACGGGTTGTTTCTCCAGGGTCGTATTCAACAACGGTGGCACCGTATTCCTCGGTAGCCGAACGTTTGGTTGCAGGGGCGTTGTTCGGCATTACAATTACGGTTTGAACGTTCAGCATCTGACCCACCAGAGCAACCGCCTGGGCATGGTTTCCCGAAGAGAACGTAACAACACCACAGGACCTTTGGGATTCCGGAAGCTGAGAAATGGCATTGAATGCCCCGCGAAATTTGAATGCCCCGACCCGCTGAAAATTTTCACACTTGAAATACACATCTGCCTTAACCCGCCGGTTTAGTGTCCGGGACTTCATAACCGGCGTAACATTGGCGTATCCTTTTAATCTTTTTTTAGCGGCCTGTACCTGTTCAAACATTCTTTTGCTCTCTATTTTTTGTTTTTCAGCAAATCTTCCAAAGCGGCAAACGGCCGGTGATCGGAAGACGGTGTCTCCTCCTCCTCCTCCTCCTCGCCGGGTGTCGCCTTTCCATACCATTCCGCCACCTGATCCCGGGAGTGCTCATTTTCGTGACAGTAGATACACAACAACTCCCAGTTGCTGCCGTCAGACGGATTGTTGTCGTGGTTGTGATCCTTGTGATGGACCGTGAGTTCTCGAACTTTTCTCCCCGAGAATTCTCGTCCGCACCGGGCGCAGATCCACTGGAAAATCTTGAGCGCCCGCTCCCGGTAGGTCTTCTCCCGACGCTCTCGGTGTTTCCGAGCCTCGGCTAAAACCTGATTCGGCCTTTGGGTTTTCTTGGGTGACATGTGGGGATCTTTTTGTCTCCAGATTTAGATTGATGGGACTTGCATAACATGCTGTTTCATTCAGGGCGTCCCGACGTTTTAAAATGAACGGCCCAAGCCGCCGTCAACGCAGATACTTTGTCCGGTGATATAGCCGGCATCGTCTGAGATCAAGAACGCCACTGTTTTTGCGATCTCTTTTGTCGATCCCGAGCGTTGCATCGGGATTTGATTCTTGGTTTCGTTGTCAATGGGGTAGCTGTCCACAAAACCGGGGAGAACCGTATTCATTCGGATTCCCATGCCTGCATACCGGTCTGCGAAAAGTTTGGTAAAGCCGGAGAGTGCCGCCCGCAATGCCGAAGACAAGGGAAAGGCCAGGCTGGGTTCTCTAGCGCCGAACGAGGATATGTTCACAATGGAACCGCCGCCGTTCTTTTCCATAATCGGAACCACGTGCCGAGCGGTCCGGACGACGTTCAGCAACATAAGGTCGAGACCATCATGCCATTCCTGGTCTGATATCTCCAATAGATCTCCTTTCGGCGGATGACCCGTGTTGTTAACGACAGCATCGATCCTGCCGTATCGCTGGTAAGCACTGTATATAACCCGTTTCAAATCGGCAGGGTTCATGACGTCGCCTTGCACTCCCATTCCCTCAAGTTTATTTGCAAGTTCCAGTACGGCATCGGAGCGTGACATCAGGACGATATCATACCCGCGTTGTGCCAACTCCGTGGCACAAGCAGCCCCCATACCCTTACTTGCAGCTGTTACAACTGCAACTTTTTTGGTCATTGGCCCACCTTTTTTTTGAAATGGCGTTTAATTTATTTGAAAGGCATCATTCACAGGCGCTATGGTCGATGGCAAATTCCGGGCACACCTCAACACAGGTGCAGCACTCGATGCAGTCGTTAATACGAACCGGAACGGCTTTAGCATTGTTCAGTTCGTAGACATCCGAAGGGCAGGCGTCCACACAATCGCCATGGCCTTTGCATTTATCGTTGTCCACTTTTATCGTAACCGCTTCGCTTTTCCATGTTTTTATATCCATTTTATTCTTTTTCCTCCTCTTTTAAAATCCCTTTATTCAAAGGCGGTCAAACTCATTTGATTTCAGTCCCGGCGGCACAAACAGTATTACGGCATCGACCCGCATGCAAGAAAAATGTGGTCTCGTATTCCTGATTTCACGATAACACTGGACAAACCATAAGATGGGTCTTATCTTTTCAATTTTTGAAATAAACCGGCTCGATTAGGTTTAAGAAATAAACCCTAATGTTATAAAAGTTGAAGATGCAACAATAGGGTTAAGAAAAGGAGCTACTATGAAGATCGGACTGTTGGGTCTTCCCAATTCCGGAAAGACAACCATTTTTAACGCGCTCACAAAATCGGAAGCGGAGGTTGCCGCCTACGCCAACAAAAAAGCAGAACCGAATATTGCCGTTGTTGAGGTGAGGGACGAACGCGTGACCCGCCTCTCGCAAATCTACAAGCCTAAAAAAACAATTTACGGCACCATTGAAATCGTCGATTTTCCAGGTTTTTCAGAGGGTTCCGCTCGTGATGGCGATTTTTCAAGCACCCAGATTAATCTTATCCGGAACTTGGATGCCATTGCCCTGGTTTCCAGAAATTTTACCGATGATCTTATGGGGGATTCAGAAGCGCTTTCGGACATCAACACTGTGGACACCGAGTTTATACTATCTGATATGATCATTGTCGAGAACAGACTCGAACGGATTGAGTGGAATTCCAAGCGGGGTAAAAAGACCAACGCAATGGAGATGGAAGAAAAGGTTCTCATAAAAATACAAGGAGAATTGAACAGCGGCCGGCACATTCGGAATCTTGTTTTGAATCATAACGAGGAAAAGCTGATCGGCGGATTTCAGTTCATCACCCAAAAACCTTTTTTTGTCATCCTTAACTCCGGTGAGGAAAACTTCGGAAACAACGACGATCTTCTGGCCAAAATAGAAGAACAATATAAGGTTATTGAATTTGCCGGTAATTTCGAAATGGAACTTGCCGCTTTCAGCGACACCGAGGAGACAAATATGTTCATGGAGGACCTGGGCATCGCTGAGTCGGCCCGTGACCGCATGACCCGCTTTGCTTATGAAATGCTCGGCCATATCAGTTTTATTACCGTGGGCGCCGATGAGGTAAGGGCCTGGACGGTGCACAAAGGCGACACGGCGGTGGACGCGGCCGGAACGATCCATTCCGATCTTTTTCGGGGATTTATCCGGGCCGAGTGCTTTTCCTACGATGACCTGATGGATTGCGGTTCAGAAAAAGGGGTCCGTGATAATGGACGCTTCCGCCTGGAGGGCAAGGATTATAAAGTAAAGGACGGAGATATCTTGAATATTCGGTTCAGCGTATAGCTCGGCGGCATCGAGAATTATTTGCCTTTTTGCCGGAATGCCGAGAGCCTTTTCTTGAACCTGTGCTTTACATCCCCAAAACGTTCTTTTAAGACCTTATACGCTGTGCTTTTCTATGAATTCCAGAAGTGCCTTGTTGAAGATGTCTGCCTGCTCCACATTCACAAAGTGGGCCCCATGGGAAATAACCTTCAACTCAGACGAAGATATCCGTTGGTGGATGAACTCCGCCGCAGATACAGGGGTCCCGAGGTCGTCCTCGCCCACCAGCACCAGGGTCCGGGTTGAAATGTCCCGTATGGAATCCCGCTGGTCCATATTCTGAATTGCCACACAGGCGGCACAAAATCCATCTGTCCGGGTATGAAGAATTAAGCGTCGGATCTTTTCCACCTCAGTAGCCAGGCGCTCCTGACCGGCCTTGGTGAACCAACGGTCGATGGTGGCGTCAACCAAGGTATCCATGCCGTTTTCACGAACTGTCTTAATGCGCTCGTCCCAGCTTTTCCGCGGCGGCATAATTTCCTCCTTCTTTTTTTTGTCGGCAGAAGCCCACCGCTGCTAAGTTGTTGAAATAACCAGACACGTAGACACCGAGTAAAGCGGGGGAGGGCACCCCCTGAACACGTTCAATCCTCAATTAGGGTTTAATTTATGCCGTCTTCCGTATTGGAACCTTGATCTTTCTTTTTTCAGGATCCTTCTGGTGACGATAAAAAATTGCAATATGGCCGATTATCCCCACCAACTCGGATTCGGTCTCTTTTTCAATGACGCCGACCATCTCTTTTTTCTGGTCTTTTTCCTTGAAATCAATAAATTTTACCTTGATAAGCTCGTGCTTTTCCAATGACTCATCAACGGCCTTGGTCACCGTGGGGGAGAGTCCCTTCTGTCCGACAAAAACCAAAGGTTTCATGCCGTGGACAAGCCCCCTCAGATATTTTTTCTGATAGCCTTTCAGTTTTTCCACACATACCTCCGTTATTCTAAAAAAGGGCATTTTTTCGTCAATGATGGGGAAGTTACCTATTGACAAAGGCAGGCCATATATTTTGAAGCTTACTTATCCCTAACCACTTCCAGTGTAATCAGAATGTCGATATTTTTTCCCACCACGCCCATGTTATAAAATTTACCGGCTCCCACATGATAGTCCAATCTGTCGATTTTCAAGAGGGCATCGAAACCGGCCAGCATCTCTTTCTTTTTAAAGGGGTTTTCTTTTTGGCCCCCAATAGGTGAATTCCAGTGTGATGTCTTTGGTGACATCTTTAATGGTCAGTTTTCCCTCGAGGATATATTTATTTCCGCCGGTATGTGTAACACGGGATGACTTAAACGTCATCACAGGATATTTCTTCCCGGCAAAAAAATCATCAGACCGAAGATGATTGTCCCGCTTGCCGTTGTTGGTGTTGATGCTGTCGATCTTGACAGAAAAATCGAACTTGCTTTTTTCAAGATTATCGGGATCGAAAAACACATCCCCGGTAAAATCAGAAAAATGCCCTCTCACGGTAGAGTAAATATGTTTTACTTCAAACAGAATACCTGAATGAATTGGATCGACTTTCCACTCCTGGGCCACTACCTGAGTTTGTCCCAATATAAACAGACAAAGAGGTATAAGTAAAATTCTTTTCATGACGCACCTCCTTTTTAAGATTTGTTTTTTTTGTTTTAAATTCGAAACAAATGAGATCAACTTCATTCTGAAAAATTAAAGCTTAAAGGCTTCTTTGTAAACCCTTGTGGAAGAAAAACCTATTTTTTTTAATGCACGGCGCATTTCTTTCATCATTCCCAGAGGACCGCAAACAAATACGTTGGATTTTCGACTGCACCCTTTCAGCAGTCTTTCGAGTTTTGTTTGATCCAGCCTGCCTTTTTCGCCACCACCTCGGGTGTCACGTGAGATAACATAAACGATTTCAAGATGTTGAAGACGACGTTCCAGGTCCTTGAACTCCTCAGGGAACACGATATGTTCTTGTGTCTGATTACTCCAGATGAGGAGGATCTGTCTCTGATCATCCGTATCCGCCATGTACCTGAGCATACTCAACATGGGGGTGATGCCGATTCCTCCTGCAATCATGAGGATTGGATCATTCCCCGGAAGTGCCATATGACTGAAGAGGCCGTATGGCCCGTCGATGAAAACCGGGTCTCCGGCTTTGAGGCGATCTATTTTACTTGTCCAGTCACCCAGTGTCCGAATAACGAATTGCAGGGTATGGGGCCGGGACGGCGTAGAAGATATGGTAAACGGATGTTCTTCCCTGGGAAGGCCCTCACATACGGGTGTGATAAAGGCAAATTGGCCTGGGATATAGTCTAAAAACTGACCGTCATAAGGTCTTATATCCACGGAATAGGCATCTCTGCCCACCCGTTGGACATCGGAAACCGCAAACTTGCGCTTTTCCGGGAAATATCTGCGAAACCAAATCCGTAATATCATCAGCAGGGTAATACCGGCTGCAGCAAAGACAAGCATTCGGGGCAGGCCGGATTTAAAGGTGTCGCTGACGAAAAGAATATGGATGATCCCTAACGCGATTGCAGGTAAAATGCCCAAACGGTGAAACCACAGCCATCGATCATAAGCAAAACCAAAAAACAGACGCCGGTTGGCAGTGGTCACAAGTACCAGGATAAGGACCCATGTGCCGACGCCAAAAAATTCAGGCCAATATCTTTGCTCAAATGTAAAGAGGGTGAACTTTTCCGCGGCGAGGATCAATGTGGGATGCACCAGGGCCAGGGCGGCGATGGCGATGCCGTTAATCCGGTGAAAGGCATAGATTCGGTTTAGAGAAAAAATTCGGTCCAAAAATTTAAAACGGGAAATGAGCAGAACTTGAAAAAATACCAGCATCGCGACGGTGAGTCCCGCGACTTTGCCCCACCGGAGAAATATTTTGTCGATGCCGAACTTATAAAAGATGGAAGGAGATTCAAAAAGAAACGGAAGGGTCCAGGCACCGGCGATCAAAAGCAATGCCAGAAAAATAGATGTTCCCCCCAGGAGAAAACGTTTCCTCGGGGTAAAAACCGCGGAAGAATCCATGGGTTTATCTTCAACCTGCATCGCGACTCTCAAATTTTGCTCTTTAGCCCGCCGAGATTATCTTAAACGTGTTTTTTTCACCCCCAAAATGCCTTTTAAAAGGCATTTCAAACGCAATTTTAAAATGTTTTTTCTATAATATCAACATAATCCTTTACTCTGGCCATTTGACCATTTATCAACTTTAAAAATTAAGGATGTTCACGGTATCCCACCAATGTTTCTCCTTGTTACAGTCTGAAGCTGTTGGCTGCAAGAGCAAGGTCAGCCGTTTTCTATTTATGCGCGAATCCCCATGAAAATGATAATCCAAAAATTTCGGCACCACCGATTCGGACTGCTGCTAGAAAAGCAGCGGCGGCCCATTCGCTCATACCGGCCTTGGTAATCAGGTCGCTGAAAAATTTTACATCCACCCGTTTTCTCTCGATATCATTTCCTTTTGCCCCATAACCGTAGCAAAGGTCGTGGGGCAAACAGCATTTGTAGGTAATGTCCTTCCAATCACAACCAGTGAACAAACCCATTATTTCATCCGGTAAGCCTGAACATCCATCGAACTTCCAAGCCTTATAGCTTTCCGGATCGGATTCAATACGTTCAAGCAGATAATATAGATCTAAATGCCGGCATAATTTTAATGCTTTTGTTGCGGTTATAATATCACCGATTTCGGGTAGGTTCATTTTTTCTCCTGTTGTTCAATAGCGCTTTAACATCTCCATAACCGCCACCAAGTGTGCCTTGGCAGCTAACTGAAATTTATACCAGTGGGTGTTCTCAAAGTCGTCGGAGGCTTCTATATCTTCTCCTTCCCGATCTTTAATGGCCTCGTCAACCCAGACCTTTCTGTCGTAGCTGAGATCCGGTTCGTTCACATAATCTTTGACCTTATTGACTCTGTCATCGTAATCTTCAGAATTGATTATTCTTTTGAAGTCCTTTTTTACATGTGTCCAGTAAATACTGCCTCTTCGTGCGCTTCTTAATTCCTGAAAAATTCGCTTGGAAGCCTGAAGCGTTATTTCCCGGTTGTTTCTCTTCCGATATGGCTTGTCAAAGCGGTAGTCATTCCAGGTAGTGGATATCTCATCAGCCAAATGACCGACATCAGCATGGCCGATATCCGGCGCTAAGGCCTTAAACGGATTCCGCCAGTGGAAAACGGAGTTCCAATCTTCCTCATATCCTGTAAAATTTTGATGGGACCATGTATCGGTAAATGTGTGAAGGGCAATTCCAATCCTATAAAGATCGCCGGTGGTGAGTGCTGTTTTCAGGAGGTTTCGAGCGTTTTGGGAGTCAGGAGTTGTGCTATACTTATTATGCTCGCCATTAATTGGACGGTTATCGTCGCCGGGTAAGAAATGAAATGGAACATAAACGAATTTTTGAATCTCATACACCAGCGATTTCACCGACATTGATTGTGTCATAACAGGCCGGAAATATCCGCCATTAGACTTTATGCCAAATGGAAATTGTGGCAAAGCGCCCTTCTTGGGATATTGAATTTCGTTATTGTCGTCTACATACTGAGATGCATAAGCAATAATATATGAATCGTCATTGCTGAACCCGGCCTTATTGGCCAAGGCATAGGTTACATAAAAATGAAAATCTTTTTCCATAATTATCTCCTTTTGCTTAATCCGAAAGTAACTGACAAAATGGAATTCTATAATTTAATAGGATGTCCTGGGAGTCCGCCACATAAAAAAGTTTTAAATTGCAAGCCTGAATTGAAAAATGACATCTTCAAATCTTAATTATTTTTATACAGGATTAAGGTATCAGCCTATGCGGGAAGAGCAGTTGAAGTAGTAAGTTGGTGTCCATAAAAAAATGCTCATTTCTGAATTGGACTCGCCATTGTGCCACTAAAATGCGTGGATAGGCATTATTTAGCAATACCTGTGCCATAAAGAATCTTTTTTAAACAAGTGGGCATTTAAAATAAGCTTTTTGATTTTGTATAAATCGACTTCGTCTTAATACCTTGCCCCGCTTCCAAGGGGCTGGGGAGATCTTCATTTTAAAGATGTTTTAGACGACGGTGATAAATTATTTTAAAACCCATGAATAATAAGTGGCTTAGATGGGAAAAAATGAGGGGGGGAAAAATTAAAATGCCCAGAAAAATGTGCATGGATGCACAAAATTCAGGGCATGCTTTGGAACCCATGGTCGCATTTGAACTATGAAAATTTCCTTTTATTCAGCAATTTTGTATCAAATTAGTCTTTTTCTCTGCTGCCGATTAGAGTGGTTTCGATGATAGTCCAAATAGACTTCTATGTTTTACGGTAATTATGGTTTTGAGATACGTATAAAAAGGGAATATTAATGCAGATAAAACCATGTGATCAATAACAGCTAAAGGCAATCAGGGCCAAGATTCGATCTGTCAGACATATCACAGGTTCTTGAGATGGCTGATATTTTCACCAGAAAGGATGCTATCTCAGGTCTTAAAAGCTATCTTTGGGCGGGTTTAGGTAAACTGGTCAATATACCCTTGGACGGTTCAATTTTTGGAATATGATATCACAACCTTCAATATTGCTTTTCCGATTCCATATATAGCAGAACTCACAAGGTTAGCTCAGGTTGTGATATCGTATTAAGGTATCACAAAAAAATCAGGCCACTGATAGTTTTATTTTATTGCAGATATCACAACATTTTCGAACCTCTGAAAAATACAGTTATGGCAGCTATCAGCAATTGAGGCTCATTTTCGATAAATTGGAGATATCACCGGTTTCACACCAACCCCCTAAACCCCAAAATATTGTGTGGCTGTTTGAATGAGAAAAGCGTGAAATTTTATAATCAATTCACGTCTTCTCATTCACGGGTTTGAGTGTACGATGGTGCCGTTTAAGATTTTCGATAGTGACAACTGCGTGATTAAGTCGAAAAGTCTTTAAAAATTAAGGTTTCTTGCCGAAGTCTTCAACGAGGGATTGAAATTCTTCGGATTGCGTTAGGATCTTTTTTGCCGCCTCTATTAGCCTGTCTACATCTTCCGGTTCAAGGTAAAAAGAGGTTGGCAGACTCTTCAGGTGTTTGCGTTCCGACTCATCTTCCATTGCATCGAAGTTCACTTCAATCAAATATGTATCTACAGCACATTTAGACTTTTCTGTTGATACATCTTTGATCTCTGCATTTTTCTCTTTCATTTCACGGCAATGGCCGGCGGTCATTGACGCTCTCCATTTATCCATATTATTCCTTAAAAGTTCCATGGTCTCATAGGAATATTGACCAAGGGGAACCGATGAAGCTGCACCTAAAGTATCGGACAAGGGAGATTGAATAGTCCCGCTTCGCAAAACTGATATCCTGATCTTTCTTAGCATTGACGACAATAACAGCCAGCCTGTCAGTATTCTTCAGATCCAGTTCTTTGAGCTTGTTCCAGATATTCCTCTCAGCCATTGTAATATCGATTATCAGACGAATACCCAGATTGTCTGAGATGCCGCCGTCTAACAGGTGGATATAAGGATACGTGTCAACGTTCAGATAGGCTTCCAATCTTTTTGCGAACTGATATCGACGCGTTGTACTGCGCCGTTTCCGAAGCGCTTCTGTTTCCCACTCCGGCATTGTGAAGTTGCAGGTTCCGGCATGATTTTTGAGAATAACGCTTGTAAACGCCCCCGGGACTGCCGAAGAAGCGGTTACGGCTCTAGACACGGGAAATGATAAAAGATCCGTGCAGATGGGAGCAAACTGAAAACCGACAAAGGAAAACTGGGATCCTAGTGCCATGTCCGTCGCATTAATGGCGATAATCGGGCCTTTTGATTTTATGATATCTTGAAATGTCTTTTTTTCGAAGAGAAGCTCGTCATAATAGTCTGCAGAAAGTTCGCTTCGATTATAATGAAGCGAGCTTAATTTTGGCCAGCTGAAGGGTGACAAGAGCCGTTTTTTGAGTTCTTTCTGTACATTATTCTTTAGAAATTTGGTCTCAAAATCTTTGAAAATCCGGTCACCGAACAAACCGTAATATGCTGCTGTAAAGCTTCCGCCGGAAACGGAACTGATGCCGTCAACCTCGTCTATCAGGCGGCGCAATTTCCCATCAATTACAATATCTGTGTCAGCGAGTGCCTCGAGAACTCCGTAGGAAAATGCAGCGGCGCGGGTCCCACCGCCCGAGAATGTTAGGAGCAGTAAAAGTTCACTCGTTCTTATGGTATCTGCCTTTTGTTCGAGGGAGTAATCTTCCACTGTTTTGACGGATGAGATAGACTTGTTCACCGGATAATGTGCGGTGCAGGCTGTCAGTCCAATTACCGCAATGAAAAGAATAATAACCGAGGTTGTTTTATAAATGCAATTTAAGACGAATTCGGGTTTGCTAAATTTCATGAGATTTATTCCCTGAATTCCTGAGCAAAATAAACCTTCAAACGGCAGTCCTTCAGTGTCCGCTCTTTAGTTTTTTCATGTTTTCCATTAGTCGGTGCCATGCGTAGACAAACTGAATCCGAATAACACTGTTATCCACTTCGTTGTCGCCAAACACATTGGACATGTAACTGGTGCGCATGGTGAAGTTGTCCGATATCTGATAATTCAAGGTAAAGCCTAGATTCCCGATGTCGAGCTTATCTCCCCACTTCAACGCCGTTAATTTCCGACTGAAAACCGCCACGGTAAAGTAGATCCAGGGAGCCGAAAAAGTTTCTGGTAAAATCATGGGTCAGATGTGCTTCGAGTTGCCACAGGGGATCATTTTCCAGTTTCTGCCCTAAAAAATCGTCGTTCTCAGCGAAAAGCCAGACCGATGGGGATCAACTCAAGACTATTCATGTAGCCCGGGGGAAAACACGCCGAAATGGTATTTGAAGGGAAGGGCGAAACGACCATACCAGCGGTTTAGGCCCATATTCACCAGTTTATCCTTATCGTACTCACCGATTGGCAATGCCAGCATCAGCGCAGCGTCGAGGGTACAGGTTGGTTCGTAATTCACCAGATCGACGGTACTTTTAAGCTGTGAGGTGCCAAAAAGGTTAACATCAAGCTGCACGCTGGGGTCACCGTATCCTGAGGCGGACTGGCTCATCGAGTCGCCCGGTGTCGACACCCCGGAGGTAAAAAATCTGTGGCACAAGACTGGTGTTGACATCGAGATCGACACTACCCCCGACGATGTTAACGGCAAGCGACGACGCTCGATTGAAAAGCGTTAAGTGGCGGGCATAGTTGGCAATCATGACATTGGCCTCGGTGTCCGCATTCGGATAGATAAAGTGGGCTGGGTCGAATTGTTGGGCTCCGGAGGCTTGCATATTCAAGTTTAGGTACTGGAAGGAGAGCACGTTTGTGCCGTCTCTCCCTTTCCAGTAGGCACGTGCACCATCGTCAACGGCAAGGGCTGGCCCACTGAACAACAGGATGATGGCAAGGGTTGCAAGAAAGGCCCATAATCGGGTATGTCTGTTTCCTGATTTCATCACTATTGCCTCCTTATTGATTCATGAGTTCGATAAGTTTTTTATATGGAAGCGCTTCCAAGCCACGAAAAGGCGGGTAGCTATCAAACTCCGGCACCGGATCGGGAAGTGCTCTTCTCGCTCTTTCAAATGGCGACCTTTCTCCAATGATAACACCGTTCATCTGAACATACTCATCCCACAAAGCCACAAGTTCTTTCTTTTTCTCAGGGAACTTGTCGGATAGGTCATACTGCTCGCCAGGATCCTCAGCAAGGTTGAACAGCTGCCAGTCGTAAGTCCCGAAAGGTCGATAAAGCCAGCTGATCTTCCAGTCCCCCTGGCGAATCGCCCTGTTGTTAAAAAGCTCCCAACCCAGCCAGTCATCTGAGGTTCGGGGTGACTGGGTGCGTCCTGAAAGCATTCCCACCCAGGACTTACCCTGCACAGGGGCGATTTCACGCCCCTTGTAGGTAGAGGGATGTTCGATGCCGGCCAGTTCCAACACGGTCGGGACAATGTCCATGACATGGAGCACGGCCTTTTTATTGAGTTCACCGGCACCCTGAACGCCGGGACCGCTTACGATCAGCGGGGATCGAATACCGCCTTCAGAGACCCATCCTTTGTAAAGCCGAAAGGGCACCGAGGACACCTGCGCCCATGCCGGCCCATACTCGGCATAGGTGCCCTTGCGACCAAGGGAGTTGTGCCCATCTTCGGCAAAGTTATTCATGGCATGGAGAAATCCAAATGAGCCCACTTGTCCTGCCACCATTGCTCTCAAATCGTTTCCTTCAGCCCCGTTGTCGGAGATGAATATCACAACGGTGTTGTCGTACTCGCCGATCTGTTTCAGATAATCGAAGACCCGCCCGATCTGATCGTCCATGTATTCAACCATCCCGGCGTACAGCTCCATCTTGCGCCCCTGCATCACGCGCACTGCAGGCGTAAATGCCGTGGACCTCGGCAGGAAATAAAGGCGGTCGGCAGCATTGACGCCTTTGTCCACGATACCCAGCTCCTGCATGCGCGCCAGGCGCTGCCGGCGGATCCCGTCCCAGCCTTCGTCGTAGCGGTTTTTGTAGCGGCGCAACCAGTCATCCGGCAGGTGCAGCGGGCCGTGGGGGGCCGTAAAGGTCAAGTAGGCAAAGAAGGGCTTGCCATCCTTGCGGCCCTCTTCGATGAACTGGATGGTCTTGTCAGTGTAGGCCTTGGTGGAGTAGAAATCCTTGGGCAGTTTCTTAACGGGGCGTCCGTCTTCTGTATACGGCATTTTTGGTATCTGCCATTCAACGTTCCACCCATCGTCAAAGTGGCTCCCCCCGCCCACAAGCGTCGAGAAATCACGCTCGAAACCGCGGGCGTGCGGAATCTGGTCGGGTTTAAGGCCCAGATGCCATTTCCCGGCCATGTAAGTATGATAGCCGTTGTCACGCAGCAGCTCTGCGACCGAAGCCACACGTTTGTTGAGTACGCCCTCGTAACCGGGTTTGCCCATCTGATTCGGAGCTAAAAGTTCCCCCATGTTGCCCAGGCCGGCAACATGGTTATCCGTTCCGGTGAGCAACATGGACCGGGTGACCGAACATGTTGGAGACACATAGAAGTTGGTGAAACGGACGCCCTTCTTCGACAGATTGTCTAAAACCGGCGTGTTGATCTCACCTCCGTAGCTTCCCAGGTCAGAGTATCCAAGGTCGTCGGCAACGATGAGTAAAATATTTGGCCTCTTGTTCTCCTGGGCAGCCTCGCCAATTCCTGTGTAAAGGCCCGAAATGGTTGAAATGATACTAAGGCATAGCGCCAAAGCGATTATACTCGCACTCTTAAAAAAGGTGCGTCGAGTTGTGCTGGAGCAGTTGTCTTTATTTTGTTGTTGCATGTTTGTTCCTCCTATTTCTTGTCTGAATCAGAAGAACCACCGGAACCCAACCTCAATGGTAGACTTGCGATCTGTAGCTTCTGAATTATCAATACCCCAGCCGGGTTTGATATAAGCGATTCTGCCTGGCGCCAGCATCTTGCCGAGTTCAACACCAATCCATGCGGAAAAATCATTTGTTTCGAAATCGTAGATTGGCTGAAACTCGGGTAATAAGAAGAACCCTCCCCACCAGGGACCCGGTTTTGTCAGGGGCTGCATGTAAAACCATTTTCCGACGTACCGCGACGTTTTTGGAGCGGAGTCCTCCTTATAAACATCAAAGAAGTAGAGGTTCAACATGGCGACAAATCCATGAAAAGGCATGTCGAACACAAACGCCACTATCGGTGCGAACAAAAGGGCATCGCCGGCTAACGCATCATCGGTTGCCGTGGGCAATAAAAAATCTGTACCGAGCAGCACCGAAGCGCTCTTTTTCCCTTCTTTACCGTAGCTAAACTCTAAGGCTTCCGGTCTCCACAAAAACTTGAGATCTATGTCTCCCATGCCAATGGCATCGGTGCCTTGAGGAACTCCCGGCACATCGCTGAAGTCACGGTACTGGGCGAGCGGCACTTCATAGAACATGCCAACTCGATCGCTGAAGCGAAAAGTGCCGAACGCGGTCAGATCCTGCTGTATAAGCCCATTTTCCAACTCCGTGTAGCGATAATAGGGCATCCACTTGTCAGAAAATACGCGCGGGTCGGTTCCGGTCGCATCTTGCTTAACTGCCTTTTCTACTTTCTCCTTTTTGGCCGCCTTTTTTACTTCTTTGTATTTTTCTACCTCTTCTTTAGATACGTCCTGTTGTTCCTGTTTTTCCTGAGCAACTGCGGCTGGCAGACTATAAAATGTGACCACTGCAACCGATAAAAAAATAAAAATAAAATTGCTCAACAATCTGTATTTTAGTAACAAGCTCTTTCCGAAATTGATCGCTTTCATTTTCATATTCCTCCCATTTTTAGACATAACGCCCTGGGTAACTTCCTTCATTAAGATTTTTTATTCCTCATCATCCATCTCTTCTCAGAGAGCGTCGTCGAGAAGTATCTGAATAAACGGTGAAGCCCCGCGAACCTTCGCACCCTTCTTGCCTATCGTCCGAATGGTGTCGATTCCCGCGTCGTCGGCGAACAGAAGGTTTGAGAGATCTATCACAAAGGCACCTTCGATCGGGTCACACGCTTTTTTGAGCTGTGCGACCGAGGTCCCGGAGAGACGGCCGGCGATATGAATTACGGTTTCGGGTCCTTCGGATGTGATGTCGATGCGAATTTCCATGCTACGAACAGTATCGCAAGATGCGTGCCGCCGGACATGAACGCATGTATATATCTGCTAACTTATTGTTATTGAACAAATATTTTCGATGATCTCTAACTGACTCGTGGAGAATTTCGGCCTGGATGGCCGATATATCGGTCGATAAGGGCCATTTTCGGGCACTTTGGTTGACATTTCGGCCAACATGGCATACACTCCCAAACATGAATGAGCAAACGGAAGAACTCAGCGAGTCCTCACGCTTCTACCGCTTGGTGCAGGAGGTCACGGCGCGGCTCGTCGGTGCCCGGGGCGAGGAAATCGACGCGGCTGTGGATGATTGCCTGGCGCGGATGGGAGTATATTTCGGCGTTGAGAGCGTTTCGTTGGGAGAGATCTCAAAGTCGGGTGAGCTCACCCCCGCGCTTCGTGTGTGGGGCCGACTACCATCGAGGGGCAATAGCTTGGCTCTCAAACCTTCTCCGGGGCCTGAGATGGTTGCTCAGTTTTGCCGCGAGGGTTCATTCGTTTACAGTCGACTCGAAGATCTCGATGAATTCCCGCAGTATCGGGAGCACACTCGGCGGATGGGCGCTGTGGCAGCGGCCTTCTGGGCGTACCGTGACCTGGGATCTCACGTGGAGGGAATGGCGATTTCCTCACCTAATCCCAAGGTCTGGCCGGATGACATCGTCGAGCGTCTCGGTGCCGTCGGTGAAGTTCTTTTCAACGCCCTGTACCGCCGGCGGGCGGATCTCGAGCTCCAGCAAGCCTATGATGAGATCAGAAAACTTAAGGATCACCTTGAAGCCGAGAATATAACGTTAAGGAAGGAGCTTAGAACCTCCTTCGAAGATGACGAGCTCATCGGCAAGAGCCATGCATTCCGTATCATCCTCTATCAGATGGAACAGGTGGGACCTACGGATTCGACCGTACTCATACTGGGCGAGACCGGAACCGGCAAGGGCCTCATCGCTCGCAGGATCCACCGGCAGAGCGGACGCAAAGATCGTCCACTGGTCACCGTGAACTGTGCAGCGCTTCCCGCCACACTCATCGAGAGTGAACTGTTCGGACACGAAAAAGGTGCTTTCACCGGTGCGGTAGATCGGAAGATCGGCCGCTTCGAACTGGCAGACGGTGGCACGATTTTCCTCGACGAGATCGGAGACCTGCCTCTTGAGCTCCAGGCCAAGCTGTTACGAGTTCTTCAGGATCACGAATTCGAGAGGCTGGGATCATCGACCACGAGGACTGTGGATACGCGAGTCATTGCGGTGACCAACCGGAACCTCGACTTGCTGATCGAGCAGGGTGAGTTCCGGGCGGATCTATACTACCGATTGAGCGTCTTCCCGATCCGAATTCCCTCGCTCCGGGAACGTCGCAATGACATTCCTCTGCTCGTCTGGTTCTTCATCTCAAATCTGCAAACCCGGTTCGGGAAGACATTCGAGACAGTCCCTTCACGAGTGATGGATGCCCTGATATCATATGATTGGCCGGGTAATGTGCGGGAGCTTCGGAATGTCGTCGAACGCGCCATGATACTCTCGCCGGGCGCGAGGCTCGAATTGGACGATATCTTCCCGGAGAACAGCAGAAACAAGCGTGCTACCGCCAGAACACGCAAGCGACAGAGCGAGAACCTCAAAGACGTTGAGCGTGAACACATCGTAAGAGTGTTGGAGGAATGCAGCTGGAAAGTCCGTGGAAAAAACGGCGCGGCCGAACGCCTCGGACTCAAACGATCCACGTTACAGTCGCGAATGAAGAGGCTCGGGATTCAACGGCCGATAGCGTGACGATCCTCTTAAACGCGGCCAATCGTTTCGATCGGTGACCACCATCTTATCTATTTCCATAGAACCACCCATTCTACTTTTCACGGTTAATGTTTCGATACATGAAAATCGCTGGGTTGAAGGCTACAAGCATTAATCTTTTGTGGGAATAAATTTAAGATTTTTTTAGAACCTGTGGAATGTGTTTTCTTGCCATAAGTACAACCTGAAATCGAGTTTCGTTCAATACATATATCGTATTTCTTACAAAATTGCAAAAAAGGGCAAACCCCCGAAAATGGATCTGTCCTATTGAAAATTGCAGATATGCAATCAGAGCCAAGATGTCAGACATATCGCAGGTTTTTCGATTTGCTGATAACTTGAGGATCTGAAAGGATATCTGAGAGGATCGGTATAGATGCATAGATGAACAGGAACAGATCTGATAATCATATAAAGGGCCGAGCATTTGACAAGGAAGCATGTCGATTTATCTATGTAGCATAGAAGGGGTATTGCTCATCCAGCGTGACATTTTCCTTCGGACCGCTTCGCTAAATGTCACTACAGCCAGATGCGCTTAAAAAAAGACACCTCCCCATCCATAGCATAAAATGCTATGGACCAAATAATTTATGGCTCATCTGGCTTTCCAGTGGGTCTATACAAGATGTAGTGTTTCCGGTATATAGCACAGATGGATGATAAAATACTTTTTACCAGAATATTAGGCATACGCCCGCCATGGTTTATTAAAGAGTTGGTGGTTGAAGAGAAAGAGAAACGAATAGACATATACGTTGATCACGAGGCTGGCATCCGAGTGCGATGCCCCGAGTGCGATAGATTTTGTGGGGTGTATGATCATTCGCTTGAACGGGTATACCGCCATCTTGATACATGCCAGATGCAGACCCATATTCACGTCAGACTGCCGCGTGCAAACTGCCCTGACCACGGCGTAAAGCAGGTTGATTCGGAGTTTGGTGAAAACGGCTCGAATATGACATTTGCCTATGAGAGCTTTGTGATCAGTGTGGCAAAGGAATGTAATATCAAGGCCACCGGCCGGCTTTGTGGATTGAGCTGGGATCAGAGCTGGAACGCCTTGGAACGCGCCGTGGTTAGGGGGCAGAGCCGGAAAGAACATCGGGTACCCAAATGCATTGGAGTGGATGAGAAATCGTTTGCCAAAGGCCACAAATATGAGTCGTTGGTTTACGACATTGATAAAGGCACTGTTGAGTATGTTTGCGATGATCGTAGGCAAGAAAGCCTTGAACGCTATTACAAACAATTTAGCCGCAAGGAGCTTTCTCAGATTAAGGCCGTTGCCATGGATATGTGGGATCCCTATATTGCCGCGACAAAGGCATATGTGCCGGATGCAGACAGAAAGATCGTCTTTGACCGCTTTCACGTGATGCGCCATGTGCTGAAGGCGGTTGATAAGGTTAGAATAAGCGAACACCGGCAGCTCAGAGAGATTGGAGAACAGATTCTTACGGGGACAAAGTATTTGTGGTTGTGGAGCCAAGAAAACATACCTGTATGGCGCAATGAAGAGTTCGAAGCACTTAGGGCCAAAGACCTGAGTGTGTGCCGCGCTTGGGCGATAAAGGAAAATCTTCGTCATCTTTGGAGTTATCATTATGGAGCCTGGATGCGAAAGTACTTCAAACGTTGGTATTTTTGGGCGACGCATTCGCGGCTTAAACCGATTATAAAAGCGGCCAAGACACTTAAATCCCATTTGGATAATATTGTTACATACGCACGGCATCGTATCACCAACGCTCTGGCAGAAGGAATCAATACAAAGATCGAAAGAATCAAACGAATGGCCTATGGATTTCGCAGTCGTTCCCACTACCGCACAGCCATCTATTTTCATTGCGGTGGCTTGGATCTTTTTCCACGGTCTCCTGCTCGACCAAGTTTAAGTTTTAAAGCACTGTGTGCACAACATGTTGGGGGTACCCACTAGAATGTCGGAAGAGCCTGTATTTTGTGTGTAAGTTTCGAGCATTGTTGCCTCGTTTAATATTTTTATGTATCTCTAATCAAAACAAAGTCGAAAAGATCGTAAATTTACTACTGCTTATCACTTGATTCAACGCTTGAAGGCCATGAGGCGGTGGAAGATGCCTTTAACGGTCGGTGTAAGACGCGCTCGGTTATATGCGTCGCCACATTGACGAATGGCATCAGCCGCGGTCGGATAAGGATGAATAACATTGGCTAGCTTGCCTAGCCCCATCCCACTCTGCATTGCCACCGTGATCTCGCTGATCATACCGCCGGCATGGGTTCCGACAATCGTGGCACCTATAATTCGGTCTGTTCCCTTCTTCACGTGAATTTTCACATAACCCTCTGTTTCACCGTCAACTATGCTGCGGTCAACGTCAGAGAATTCCCGCGTGAATGTCGTAAATTCAATATTCCGTTCTTGCAGGTCATTTTCGTAGAGTCCTACATGTGCCACTTCGGGATCTGTGTATGTCGCCCACGGAATGAGTAAGCTGGAGAACTTGTCACGACCAAAGAACAGCGCGTTGCGGATGACCAGGCGTGCCATAAAATCCGCAGTGTGGGTAAACTGGTGCTTGCTCGTCACATCGCCCACTGCGTATACATCCGGGTTGGTCGTTTGTGCCCTGTCGTTGACCGTGACCCCCATGCGCTCGTCATATGACACACCGGCAGACTCGAGACCGAGGCCCCTGACCGCAGGCTTTCGCCCAGTTGCGACCAACAGTGCGTCAAATTCTATCGACCGTTCGCCACTACCGTCTTCCAGGACAATCGTCACCGGAGGCTTTCCGTTCCGGCTCTCCACTCGCTTGTAATTGGCATGAAACGCGAACGTGACGCCGTCTTGGCGCAGCGACTTTTCAATGATCTTGGCAGCGTCTGGATCCTCCTTGGGCAGGATCTTGTCACTGCGCGAAAAAACCGTAACCTGCGAACCAAAGCGCTGGAACGCTTGTGCCAGCTCAAGCCCGATAGGGCCAGCCCCGATGACGCCGAGACGTGAAGGCAGCTCCGTCAAGTTGAATATCGTGGCATTTGTTAGATACGGCGATTCCTGCAATCCCGGAATGTTGGGAATGGCCGCCGTACCACCGGTCGCAATCACCGCTTTGGCAAATGTGAGCGTCTTGCCGTTAACTTCGATTTTATTCTTGCCGGTAAATGTGCCCTTGCCGATGAAGACATCCACGCCGAGTTGTTCGCTGTAGCGCCTGGCCGAGTCGATCGGCGCAATGCTCGCGCGAAGGCGACGCATGCGCTCCATCACAAATCCAAAGTCGACCGAAACCTCGCCGTTGACTTTAACGCCAAACTCGGCTGCGTTGCGCACAGCCGCCGCCGCCTTGGCGCACCGCAGCAGTGCTTTGGACGGCACGCAGCCCACCGTCAGGCAGTCACCGCCCAGCAAATGAGATTCAATGAGCGCCACACGGGCACCAACGCCTGCTGCGCCCGCCACAGAAACCAAACCGCCGGCACCGGCACCGATTACAACCAAGTTGTATGAGGGCTTCGGAGTTGGGTCCACCCATCCCTTCGGATGCAGAAGATCGAGAAATTCGGTATTGTGCTTATCGAGCGGTGAGATACCGCAAGCTTCGAGATCAACCTGGGCAAATGAAGCAAGATCCGGGTCGCGTTCAGGAATTTCGGCCTGAAGCTTTAGGATTTTGTCTTCCCCCGACGTGAGCGGTTCAATAAAATCAGCCCAGCTGACGGCGTTGCCATCGGGTTTGCGTGCCACGGTGCCGTGGTCCTCATCCGACACAAAGCGATAGAACAAATTCTCGTTCTCAAAAGGATGTGCATCCAGTACGTGATGGAACACACCCGCATTCAACATCATGTTGCCGATGCGCACAGCGTCATCTTCGTCGCTGGCAATCCCCTTCTGAACGAGTTGTGCAACCGCCTCGCTGCCGACAAAACATTTTGGGTAAGTCTTTGATGGGAATCCGTATTTGCGGTCTCGAATATCGAGGACGCTCTTCACGCGTGCGGTCAATTCTTCGAGATCTGTGTTATCGAAGGACGCCTCTTTGTCATTATTCTTTTCAATTGTCATGGTATTCTCCTTCTGGGGCCAAAAGGTCAAACGCACACTGCGCCGCCCCGATCAATGCGGCCTTATCATTACAGATAACCCGCACAGGTATGATTGTCAGAAAATCGGAAAATCGGCCCTTTGCGGTAAAGCTATCCAAAAATTCAGATTTTTCCAGTATTGGCAGAATTTTGGGTGTAATGCCGCCTCCCAGAAATACACCTCCGGTGGTCATGCCGGTGAGGGCCAGATTACCGGCCACCGCGCCGAAAATGCGGCAAAACCGCCCTAATGCCTCCCGGCATAGGGGGTCCGTGCCATTAATGGCGTTTTCGGTGATGATCGCAGCTGGATCCGATGTGCCCTTGGCCTGCCGGACGCGCGGTGACGCTTCAGTACCGTTGATGGATGTCAACCAATTATATATGTTGACCAGCCCCTGACCGGAGAGCACTCGCTCCACGCTGACGTGCCCGAAACGCTGGTACAGAAATCGCCACAATTCAACTTCAGCTTCGTCGGAAGGCGCAAAGTCCGCATGCCCGCCCTCTGAAGCCAGGGGCCGATAACGGCCCCGGTCATGTAGAATCAACGCCTGCCCTAGTCCGGTTCCCGGGGCAACCAGCGCCATATTGCCCGGTTTTCGTTGTTGGGGGCGGTTCAAGCTAAAAAGTTCCTGACGGCCAAGCAGAGGAATGGATAGAGCTGTCGCCATCAAATCGTTTAGTATTTGCACCCGGTTCCAGCCAAACTGCTTGCGAAGCTTTTTTTCGGAAATTGCCCAGGAGAGATTAGTGGGCCGGCTCTCCCCGTCTATCACCGGGCCGGCGATGCCGAAGCAGGCAGCTGCCACCGGCACGGGATGTCGGTGGAGCATTTGCTCAATCATATCCTCCAGGCCGCGGGCGTCATGGCTGGAATAGGTAGATGTTGCGTAAACAATAGAACCGGTTTTGCTGGAAGCGTAAAGCCTGAGGATGGACTTGGTGCCGCCGATGTCGCCGGCCAATACGTATGTATTATCCTTTTTCATTTCTATCTCTCCTAAACAATGCTTGACTATCTTGGGTCTTTTTGAGATCTGATTTCTCCTTCGTTCATCCGGTCGATCACAGGATGCCGCAGCAGTTTCTGGTAGAGATCGATGTAATGCCGGGCCGTCACCTCATGATTGAAGGTTCTGGCGCTCTCCGCCATGATTCGGCTGATTTGCCTGGATCTGGCATGGGCCGGCAGATGGTAGAACGACATGGCCTGCTGTATCGCCCAAAACAAGCCCCCGGAATCGTAAGTCTTGAAGAGAAATCCATTTCCAGAGTGTTGCTCGGGGTTCAGATGGCGGACGGTGTCTCGGAGACCTCCCACCTCGTGGGCAATCGGTAGTGCGCCGTAGATGGCACCGATCATCTGAGGAAGGCCGCAGGGCTCGAATCGCGAAGGCATTAGCACGAAATCGGCTGCCCCATAACCCAGATGCTCCATAGGCGGATCGTAATCATGAACGGCGACCCGTTTTTCGAAACTGTGAAATCTAGCAATATCCCTGAAAACCTGCTGATAGGAGCCATCCGCTACAAAAACCACCTGAAGCCGGTCTTCCCAATAAGTGGAAATTATCTGGTACAGAATGTCTGATAGCAGGTGACATCCCTTTTGCACGGGATCTAGGCGGGAGGGCCAAAACAGCATCGGGGCGTAAGGGTCCTCGATCAGGCCGAGTGCTTGTTGAAGTGCTATCTTGTTGGTTGCCTTCGACTCCATCGGATCCTCCGGCCCATAGTTTTCTGATAGGTAGGGATCTGAAGTCGGGTTGAAGGTGGGATCCGGCGCATTCAAAATGCCGGCACTCATTCCAGCCTCGTACTTCCGAAACAGCTCTTCCCGGAAGTGGGGACTGATGAAATCATGGGCGCCCGTAATAATTTCAGACAGAAATGTGGGGCTGACGATCGAAACGGCGCTGGCTGAAAAAACACCGCTGGCCAGGAGGTCCACCGGATTAGTCTGCCGGCTTTCATCATAGTCCACGGGCATCCGGCTGAAGTAGAGCTGCTGCCAGAACATTGTCGGATCAATGCCCCGGTCCTCGATCTCCGATAGAAGTATCTCCATGGTATGGATGTTATGAACGGAGAAAAGGGATGGTATCTTCAACTGACGGGCGGCAGCCGGAACCAGTCCAGTCATCCAGTCGTTGCAGTGGATCAACTCGGGATTCACGCGGGGGATGATACTGTTGATAACCTCCCTTTGGAAAGCAAGGGACAGCCGGATGTTCTCGAAACCGTCCCCCGTGTAGACCGTCTCCCGACGTGCAAACGAATGATCCTCAGCCAGATGCAGTCGTTCATCCGGGAGAATGCGGCGCATGGTACGCTGCTCCTGCCTGAGCGTCTCCGACAGGCAGTCTCCGAAAATGTCCCGGTAGTTCGGAATGGCGATGTGCACATTCGCGCCCTGGCGATAAAGCTCACTGACGAGTGATGCTGAAACATCGGCGAGACCACCCGCCTTGGCGCTCAAACACCATGATATGGAACCCATTTGATCGGGCAGGTAGGTCACTTCGGGTGTGACTATTAAAACCCGGGGAAGATGGTTCCGATTCTGGTTCATCTCATCTCCTAAACGTACGGCATCTTCGACTCGACAACAGGGGTTTTATGGATTTTCCTCTTTGTAACTCAAGCGAATGATGTCACTTTGGGCAAAGATGGAGCCCACTTTCAATTGCAGTGCCGTTTCTGTATACAGTGCGGGCGGCACGCTGATGTCGGCCAGATAGAGCTCACCCACGTTGGCCGCCACACTGGGTGTTCGCAGGCCCTCCTTGGGTAGCACCAGAGTCATGGTGGCAGTGGCCCGGATGGCCGGATCAAAAACGGTACCGCTGGTGGTATCCACCCCGGACGGGGCATCCAAAGAGAGCACCGGTACGGTTTGGTCATTGGCCCAACGGATTAGATCGGCGGCCGTGCCATAGGGGGCGCCGCTCAGACTGTAACCGATGATGCCGTCTACGATCAGGTCAGCGGCTGTGATCTGTGAAACAGCGTGAGCTGCATCCACCGGCACTTTCATGCGATGCAGGATGTCCAGTTGGTGAGACGGTACAGGTGTAAAGGCGTCATCCGGATGGGTGGTATAGGCGCGTACTTTGGCACCCCAGTTGTTGAGGCGCCGAGCACATACCAGGGCTCCACCGCCGTTGCCGCCTGTGCCAGCTAACACGACGACATGCTTGCCAGCGGGATGGCCGTCTAGAAAACGCATGCGGGCCAAATGGGCCAGGTTGCGGCCGGCGTTTTCCATCATCTGGATCAATTCGATTTGGTAGTCTTCTATCATGGCCCGGTCCACCTCAATCATCTGCTCGGTGGTCACGTAGGGCACATCATTTTTGGCATGGATGGGTATGTCCATGAGAATTCTCCTTTAACCGGATCAAAAGGCCGATTCCACGCCTTCTAAGGACACCAACCAGACGCTTTTGATTCATTTCTTTTGGGATAGCACTATGGCCGCAACAAAAGGGCGTGTCCATCAGGATCGCGAATCAATAGCCCTTTTTTGAAGCCCAGGCTTTCATTCGGCAAGGCCACCGGTCCGCTGGAGATAAAGGTCGTCTTGCTTGGCCGTAAAACATTAAAGGCGTCATCAAGGTTGGGGGTGACGGCATGGATCTGCCAGTGCCAGATATCGTTGGCCTTGCTGTCGGCTGGATAAGGACGGCCATCGCTCGGGGCCAAATACTCCAAAAACTCAATGGCTGGTCCGGCAGTCGCCCGTAGCGCGGTGATGCGCAAGCGGGCACCAAAGACATTGTTTAGTCGCTCTTGTTCGATACCGTAATTTTCGCTCTCGCCGGCGACTTTCATCCCCAGTGTATCGCGATAGAAGCGAAGACTTCTCTCCGTATCTGCCACCACAATGGCCGTGTGGTCAATTCCCAGAAAGAGCCCGTCTTTGCTCTGCCACCTGGCATGGCCCTTTCCCGGTGGAAACCATAGGATCTCTATGTTGTGTTGGTCCGGATCTTTGAAGTAAAAGGCCTTGATGCCGGCGGAGGCCTTGTTCCAAGCGGGAATCGTTTGTGGGCCGGTGGAGGCATGGCGCACCTTGTGCTGACGCAAGTGCTGGTAGGCCTGGTCCATATCACTGACAATGATGGCGATGTGCTGAAACCAGCCGTCGTTGCTGCGCGAGTCCACCGGGATAGGCCGCCCCCCCTGGGGAGCGAGATATTCGGTCAGCAAGACCATCTCCTGGCCCAACTGCAGACGCACCGCTCGCAAGCGCAGTCCGAAAACACCCTGAAGGTGCTCATATTTCGGGCCGTGGACTTCAACGTCCGACATTTTTTTAAAGTGGAGGACTTGTTCGTAAAACGCTAGGCTGCGCTCCATATCGGACACGGTGATTTCGATTGGGCCCACGGCCCGCACCAGGGGTTCTGCCAGAGTATGTTCCGGCCACAGTCCGGCAATGACCATAAGGGCGATCAGCACCCCAAATATTTGTCGGCCCATATGCCGTTTCACACGGATGTTTTGACGCATGGATATCTCCTTTATTTAGATCTTCAGCAATGGTGCCCCAACACCAGTTTACAGCTGCGTGTTTTATATTCAGCAAGCTTCGAGCGTGCCAGGATGATGCCTAAAGCCAGCAGCAGCGCCCCCAGGGGGTAGAGGGTAGAAAACCGGTATAGCTCGGCTATCGTGAAGGTCTGGCGCAAGGGGCCGATAACAAAAGAACCCAGGCCGACCCCCACCATGAGGGCGGCGATCAACAATGAAGCCACCAGGGCTTGATGGGCAGCAAAACGCTTGGAGGCCAGCCCAACGGTCAGCGGGAAAAAGGCCGAGCAGCTCAATCCGGCCAAAGCGAATAAGGCGATCCCGCTTGTTGCTGTTGTGGCCAGTGGCAACAGTAATAGGATGGCGATCATCATCAGCGGCAGGGTTAGCCAGATCCAGGCAGCATTGATCTTGAGCAACAAAAAGGAAACCAGCAGCCGCCCTGCGGCCAGCATGGCCCAGAAGATGGCCAGGGCAAAAGAGGCCTGGGCCAGATCAATACTTCGTTCCTCGTTGAGATAAATGATGGCCCAATTGGCAAAGGTGCCTTCGGCAAAGGCGTAGAGCACGGCAATGGCTACAAAGACCCACAGGACTGCTTTAGTTAGAGGATTTGCGATTTTGGTTTCACTGCTGTTTGTCTGGTTAGCCTCCGCCGGTCGGTAGGCCGGCAGGCGCGCTCCAAACAACAGCAGGCTTAAGGTCGTGGCTCCGATTAGAAGCAGTAACGGATATCCCAGCCAAAAACCGACCGTGGTCAAGGGGCCCACCAGCAAGGGGCCAGTCGAAAGCCCTACGCCCAGCAGGGTGTGCAGGGCGACCAAGGCGGTATCGGTCTTGTTGGGAAAGATCAGGCCCGGATAGGTGTTCAACGGTGCCGCGCCCAGTCCGAAAGCCAGTCCGAACATGGCCGTCGATCCCAGTACCAGGTAAAAGGTGCCGGGCATCTCTATAGCGGTCACGGCGACGGCCAAACCGATTTGGGACAGACCGGTGGCTATTAAAGCGGCCAACAAAATCCGGGTGAGTCCTACCTGTCGGGCCAATGCGCCGCCGGCCAGCGATCCGACGATGGTCGTCGCAATTTGAGGAATGAAGATCAGCCCGTACTGGGCATCGGTAAAGCCTTTACCGTCTTTGAGCACCGTAGCGGAGGCGGCAAAGCTGACCATTGCCATACCCTGTAAAAAAGCCGAGAGATAAATTACGGCAATGGCCAATCGGTTCGTATGGGGTTCTGAAATAGCCGTGCTAGGCATGGTAATTATTCCTTATTTGTTTAGGTTGCATATTTAACGTCGTGCGTAACGAATCAGTTGCTCACGTTGCATACTTGCGTTCTCAATCGCTCTCTCTATAGCCTGCATCAATTTTAATCCCTGTCTCCGACCGGTCTCGCCCCTCACCTTTACCAGGGCCGTCAGGTAAGGCCCCAGCAGCCAGGCCCACACCGTGCCCTGGTGGTAGGCTGAGTCACGCCTGATAGGCATTGCCCTGATAAGTGGGGTTAAAGGCTGGATCCTGAGGGGAAAGACTTCTTAATCCCACAGGGGTAAGTAGATGATCTTCCACGATTTTAAGCATCTGCCGGGCCCTATTGCGCCCCAGCAGAGCAAAGGGTAAACTGAGGGCCAGAATCTGGTTGGGCCGGATGGCGCCATCGCGCCGCTCACCGTCGACCACGTCGAAAAGATAGCCTCCTTCCGGATTCCAAAATACTTGAACAAAGCGCTTGATGATCTTTTTTGACAGCGTTTGGTAAGTCTTGGCCTCTTCTTTGCGGCCGACCGTGTGCAGCAGTCGAGCATAGATGGCCAAGGCATTGTACCATAGAGCGTTAATCTCCACGGCTTTTCCGCTGCGCGGAGTAACCACCCAGTCACCGATTTTGGCATCCATCCAGGTGAGTTGAACACCCGGTTCACCGGCCGCCAGCAGGCCGTCGCTTTCCATGTGGATGCCGTAACGGGTGCCGCGCTGGTGCCAATCAAGCATATCGGCCATAGCCGGCAGGAGGATCTCTCTTAAAAATGATTGGTCTTGAGTGTAAAGATAGTACTTGTATGCCGCCACAAAAAACCACAAGCTAGCGTCTACGGTGTTGTACTCCGGATTTTCACCGGCATCAGGAAAACGGTTGGGCAGCATGCCCTGGTCGATGTTTTCGGCAAAGGCTTGAAGGATCTTTTTAGCATCCGCATATCGTCCGGTGACCAGGGTCAGCCCCGGTAAAGCAATCATGGTATCGCGCCCCCAATCGGTGAACCAGTGGTAACCGGCTAGATCATCGCCACGCCGGACGACAAACTGATCGGCGGCCAGGGTCAACGTCTGGGTCAACTCATCGGCCACCGGTAGCGCAAGGAAAAGATTTTTTCGACGCACTTTTTCTTCCGTTATCAGATTTTCCGCATCACGACCGATCGGGTTGTCCGTGGAGACAATGATGCCCAGTTGATCACCGGTCTTAAGCGATGTGGTGAAGACGCCCGGGGTAAAAAGATCTTCCTGGAAGTCCTGGCCTCTTTGTTTTTCGGCCAGATACTCGAAGCTGTAGTACCAGTCCGGGTCGGCCTCAAAAGCGGCCCCCGGCAGAAGCATGTGAAATGTCGGGCGTTGCTCGTAGGGCTGGTAAGACCAGATATCACCGGTAAAATGTGACTGTCGACTTATGCTGCCGTTGGCTTGCGTCAGGCTGTGGTAATCGCGGCCAGCCACAAAAGGGCGCAGCTCCAGCTTAAAAATAACCGGCGCTTCGATAACCTGGTAGATAATAACGGTGGTGTTTTCTCCGTGGATAGAAGCCACGGTCTTTTGTAGCACAATGCCGTCGACCTCATAGGTGAAGCTCGGAAAGAAATCCCGGGAGAAGGCCTTAAGGTATTGATAGCCTTGGGGATGAACAGAGCCTGGATAGACATTCGTGCTAAGCTCGATGCGTGCATCTTCGCACACCAGAGTTTCATCTAACTTGGAGAGGAGCACTACCCGGCATACCGGCGGACGGGTGGCTGCTACCAACAACCCATGGTAGCGCCGGGTGTGGGCGTTGCTGATGGTGGAACTGGCCCAGCCGCCGATGCCGTTGGTCTCCAGCCATTCCCGTCGGATGGCTTCGCTGAAATTTTGCGTCATGTTTTGATCAAATTGAATCATCACGGCTTACCTTTCTCCGAGATGGCGTCCCAGACGCAATCCCCATGCATATATGGTGAGGGCCGGATTCACACGACTAGCGCGGGGCAATACACTTCCATCACCGACATAAAGATTTTCCATGCCATGCACCTTGCCATTGGCATCCACCACCGATTTTGTTGGGTCACTGCCGGTGATCATACTTCCCATGGCATGGGCGGTTCCGGCCAATCCCAGGAACTTGGAAACCCCTATCAACCCGACCTTCAGTAATCGACCTTCGAAGGCCCTGATGGCGGTATGATGCTCTTTCTCGGATCCTTTGATACGACTGAATTCGTAATCCATCACCGGAAGACCGCCGTGACCGCCACAGGAAATGATGCGGTTTTCCGGGCTGGATCCGTCCTCTGTGGTAATAAAAAAGCCGTAGGCCCGCTTGCCCATAGAGTTGGCAACAAACATCGGCACTGCCGCCGGCAGCTGGGTGGACAGAATCTCGCCATCCATCCATCCTAAACACTGCACCGTGGTATGGGGAAATTTGTCATTGAAAAAGATGGCTGTCTTGCGCAAAACGTCATGAAGGGTGAACGGTTGGAAGGCCAGCAAAGCACTGTTGACATGGAGTTTAAAATATGCTCCGACGACCGGTGCCGACGGCAGTTCCCGGTCCAGCCCGGTTTTTTCCAGATAGTCCTGCAGCAACCGCGGTGAGGTCATTGCCCCGGCAGCCAGAACGACGGCTTTGCCGAAAAATGAGCTTTCGTCAGAACATCGGACGCCGATGATTTTATCTGGCGACCCTTCGTCGTGTAAAAAGCCGTTGACGGGCTTGTTGGTTAGGATGGTGAAGCCGGGATTATCTTTGATGCGCTTGATCATACTTTGCTCGGAGTCCGATTTATAGCCGCTCATGGAAGCAAATCCATCAAAATGTTTGGCCTCCCATTCGTTCTCCAGAATTTCTTTTTTTAACCCCAGAGGCAGGGATTCGGCACGCCACCCGTGGTCACCGGCAACGATTTTATCGATCAGCGCCTGGAGCTCGGGTTCGTTATCGAAAGTTTGAACCTTTAATATTTCTTCAGCCTGCTGGTAATAAGACTCCATATCCTCATAGCTGATCGGCCAGGCCAAACATTTGAATTCGTCGTCTGCTTCGAATTCATGCGGGCTAAAGCGCAGCAACGCCGCACCATACCATTTGGTTTTTCCGCCCACATTAGAAAACTCATCAGGTACAAAGATGCGATTATGGTTATCTACCCATTGATCGTGGTTTTTAAACTTACCTTCTTTAAAGACCGTTTTGACATTCAGCGTGCTGTTATCGTGCGGCAAAAAGTCGCCTTTTTCCAGCACCAGGACACGCTTTCCGGCCTGTATCAAATTATATGCAACGGACGCCCCGCCGGCTCCAGAGCCGATAATGATGGCATCATATATTTCGTTGGTCATTTTCGCATCCTCCGTTTTAATCGGTTGACTAGGGTCTGACTTAGGAACTCTTGGCCATAAAACGATCAAACATTGCAAGACACGCTGAGGGCCCTGCAATGCACTCTGGCTAAAGGGCCTCTGACGGTTTGCCTGTGACCTTTCCCAGAATTGCACCAAACACAATGTGTGCGACCAAGGCAACCATGGCTTTCGGCGGATCGCCCAAGAAGTACCTATGCCCTAGCGCTGGCATCACCGCAATCATGGCAAACAGGTAAGCACAAATTCCAAAGATGATGCCACGAATCGCAGCCGGCCCCGGCACCCAATGGAAGATCGTGAGCAGATAGCCGATCGGATATGCAATCGATCCGGTCAAGAAATGGGCGACCATACCCGCTGTATGCGAGCCCCCTAGAACTGGTGCCATGAGAGCAGCCACATCCATGGGATGACCGATCATAATTGGCGCCACGAACTTACCACATAATGGACCCAATGAATCCACCAAGGATAGCCCTGGGAAGTTTAGTTTTCACATCCGTTCGGATGACGTTAGTGTCAAAGATTGTAGTATTCATGATGTTTTTCCTTATTATAGGTTGCGTAAGAATAAAGCCCGCTCAGCATCAGCATGCATTGCTGGTGTAAGATTTTTTCTTTTCATTTATCAAGACAATCCGTTTTATCCGGCAGCTAGTGGATGGGAGGCATTCAGCGTTGCAGCACCTTCCAGATTCACCATTGCTGTTATCCTCCCTCGGTGAAACCGGGATACAGGGTCATGCCGCCGTCAACAAACAGGCTGGTGCCATTTACATAGTCGGAATAATCGGAGACAAGCCAAACAGCCGCCCGCCCGATATCTTCGGGCTCTCCGATCCGTTTGTACGGGATTAACTCCATAAGCGACTCATAGGCTTCGGGGGTGTCCCATGCGGCTGTATTGATCGGTGTACGAATAGCTCCCGGGGCGATGCTGTTGACTCGGATGCGATAAGGCGCCATCTCCTGGGCAATGCTTTTCATCATAAGCATCACACCGCCCTTGGAAGCGGCATAGTTGACATGGCCGCCCCAGGGAATTATTTCGTGTACCGAACTCATACAGATGATTTTGCCCGCCGAGCAGGAAACCGCTTCGATCACGCCGCGGCGTTTGAATTCCAGCACCGCCTCGCGGGCGCATAGGAACTGGCCTGTTAGATTAACATTAATTACCAGGTTCCACTGATCCAGTGTCATTTCATCGAAAGAGGCATCCTGCTGAAGTCCCGCATTATTAATCAGAATATCGATGGTGCCGAATTCTTGAAACATTTTCTGAAACATCGCCTGAATCTGATCTTCTTTGGAAACATCAGCCTGATGCGCATAGGCGCGGCTGCCGCAGGCGCTAATCTCTTCGACCACCTCGCGGGCCTGGCCTTCTCCGTGCACGTAGTTGACCACCACATCGGCCCCGGCTTTACCCAGCTCAATTGCTACCGCTTTGCCGATTCCCGAGCTGCCACCGGTAACCAGGGCCTTCTGCCCCTTTAATATCTTTTCGGTGGGACATTGAGGCATCACGATGTCCGGAATTTTTTCTCGTTGCGAGTTTGCCATAGTATGATCCTCCAAATTTTATCTACATAACCTTGACATCTTAGCAGGCCAAAGCATATAGAGTAAATTGTCTGTATGGGGAAGGTTAAGTGCCTATTACGAATAACCCAACCCTCCTGACTGTTGTAAAAGTTTGGCCACCAGTCCCGTCCAACCGGTCTGATGGCTGGCACCTAAACCGGCGCCGTTGTCCCCGTGGAAATACTCATTAAAGAGAACTAAATCTCGCCAATGGGGATCATCCTGAAAGATGCGTTGTCCGCCATAGATGGGTCGTTCTCCGTTGTCGTTTCGAAGAAACAAACGAATTAGACGCTGTGACAAATCGGTGGCCACTTCACCAAGGGTCATCATCCGGCCGGACCCCGTTGGACATTCCACTTTCAGGGAATCGCCGTAATAATGGTCGAATTTTTGCAAAGATTCGATCAGCAAGTAGTTGATGGGAAACCAAATCGGCCCACGCCAATTGGAGTTGCCGCCAAACAGGCCGCTTTGCGACTCGGCCGGCTGGTACCCTATGGTATGAGCCTGACCATCTACTTGGAAGGAGTACGGATGATTCTGATGATATTTGGAGACCGAGCGGATACCGAATTCGGATAAAAATTCGTTTTCATCCAACATCGGCTTCAACGTTTTTATCAGGCGCTCGCGATTGACGATCGATAGCAACCGCCGCGAATGTTCTCCTGGAGATTTAACACAGGCCATGTTGCCACTATCCCGCAGGTAGACCCGATTTTCAAAAAACCAGTTTAAGCGCCGTTTGAAGTCCGGTAGACTTTCAACCAGCTCATGCTCTAGGGTTTCCACGGCCAGCAGCGGTATGAGGCCCACCAGGGATCGAACTTTCAACGGAACGATGCCGCCGTCCGGCAGATGCAACACGTCATAGAAAAACCCGTCTTCTTCGTTCCACAGGCTCAATCCGCCTCGGTAGGCATCGGTCATTGCGCCGGCAATCCGCAGAAAGTGCTCAAAGAATTTGCTGGCGGTGTCCTGATAGACCGGGTTGTCTGCGGCCAGCTCCAGGGCAATTTTTAGCATGATCAGGGTGTAGAATCCCATCCAAGACGTCCCGTCGGACTGATCGATATGGCCTCCGGTGGGCAGCGGTGCGCTACGGTCGAACACGCTGATGTTGTCCAGGCCCAGGAATCCTCCCTGGAAAACGTTGTTACTATCGGCGTCCTTTTTGTTGACCCACCAGGTGAAATTCAACATCAGCTTGTGAAATATTCCCTCCAGAAACGCACGGTCGGCTGTCCCCTGCTGTTTGGCATCGATTTTGTAAACCCGCCAGGCCGCCCAGGCATGCACCGGAGGGTTGACGTCACCAAATTTCCATTCGTAGGCCGGCAGTGCGCCGTTCGGGTGCATGTACCATTCGCGGGCCATCAGATCGAGCTGTCTTTTAGCAAAATCAGCGTCCACAATGGCAAGCGGGATGCAGTGAAATGCCAGATCCCAAGCCGCATACCACGGATACTCCCATTTGTCGGGCATGGAGATAATGTCGAAGTTGTTGAGATGCTCCCATTCACTGTTGCGCCCTTGGCGACGTGACTCCGGAACCGGCGGCATACCGGGATCGCCCTGGAGCCATTGCTCGATATTGTAATAAAAAAATTGCTTCGTCCACAGCATACCGGCCAGGGCTTGTCGCTGCACGCACTTTTCGTCTTCACTCAGGCCCGGCTTTTGAATTGCATTATAAAATTCATCTGCTTCGGCCAGCCGTTGTGCGAAAATCGTATCGAATTCGGCAAAGGGGTTCTCATGACGGGTTTTGGCCAAACGCAGCCGAATGGTACGCGACATACCCGGATCGATATCGCCACTGAAAAGCGCTGCGACCTTGGTGCCTTCCCGGGCCGGGTTGACGGCATCTTTCTCACCGTTAATCAGGTAGCGATGAAAGGCATCTTTGACATGCGGGTTACCGTTGGGGGAATTGTCAGATCGTGCGAAGTTGGTTTCGTTGTTTGTGAAAAGGAGATCATCCGCGTTTTCAGCGTACAAGTAATAGCCTCCGGCTGCCGGATGTTTAATCTGAATGGCGGAAACGTTTGAAGGGTTTTCGATCTGTCTGAGCTGCGGTTTTTCGGGCACATCGCCCATGGGGCCGGCATCATAGCCCCAACTCCAGGTGTTGCGAAACCACAAAGTAGGCAAAACATGTAGCGGTGCGGCATCCGACCCACGGTTGACGGCAGTGATTTTTATGAGAATGTCGTCTTGGTCAGCTTTGGCGTATTCAACAAACACATCAAAATAACGATTGTCTGTGAACACACCGGTATCGAGGAGTTCGTACTCGAGGTCGAAAAAACCGCGTTGTTTGTTTTCCTCAACCAATTCGGCATAGGGATACGCTGCCTGGGGGTATTTGTAGAGCATCTTCATGTAACTATGGGTGGGAGTGCTGTCCAGGTAAAAATAATATTCTTTGACATCCTCGCCGTGATTACCTTCCGATCCATTCAAGCCAAACAGGCGCTCTTTGAGAATCGGATCATTTCCGTTCCAGAACGCCGGCGCGAAGCAGATATGCTGATACCGGTCCGAAATGCCAGCCAGACCGTCTTCGCCCCAACGATAAGCCCTGCTGCGGGCGTGATCGTGGGGGAAAAAATCCCAGGCGCTGCCGTCCGGGCTATAGTCTTCGCGTACGGTTCCCCAGGATCTTTCACTAAGATAAGGTCCCCACTTTTTCCAGTTGGCTTTGCGCGCCTTGTGGTCAAACAGGCGTTGATGTTCTTGCGTGTGTTTCATGATAATAACCTCTTATGATACCATCCCCGGGGTTCTGTTGAAAACGCCGAGATAACGGTGTTTTCATAGTCAACTGGGTGTAATCAATTCCAATATTTTGCCTGGGTCGATGCACTTCAGTTTAGCTACAAATGAAATGTTTTTTGACCATACTTTGCAATGCGGCAACTTAGGTAGAAATCTAAGGACTATCTCCCTTGAGCTTTTTCATAATCTTCGGAATAAAGAACCTAAAGACAAACAGAGCAATTGAGAAAAAGACTTTAAAAGAAATTAGTTCGCCCCAATTGCCGGTTCCCCAAACCTCTTTTAAGGTTCCAATAAGAAAGGTGAAAATAAAGGTTCCGACGATGATGCCCAGTCCTGTCCCGAAAATATAATCTTTGAAGCGGACCTTGGTGATTCCCATTCCAAAATTCATGGGCGTGAAGGGAAAATACACCAGGCGCAAGTAAAGTTGAGAGATGCGGCAAATTCCCGGGCTAACGTTCGGCCAATCAAAAAGGCGCCGCTGGAACCGAGCATGGCCGCGATCCAGACGTATACGAAGCCCCAATAAGCGCCGAAAATGGCTGCACCCAAAGCGGTCAGCAAAGTGCCCGGAAGAAACAAGCACACCCCGACAGCGTGGATGATGATGTAGGCGACCGGTGCCCATACCCCGGCATTTTCGAGAAAAGCAGTCAGTACCCCAATCGTAATATAATTTTTAGTCGGAGTAAAACGGATTAAAACAATGGCACTGATGACAAATACCATAAATATTAGCGCCTTGATAATCCCTTGGCGCTTATTAGGGTGAGTATCTGCCCCATGATTTTTCTCTTTTATATCGTTTTCAAAAATTTTCGCCTTTTTGGACAATAATGCCACATTGTGGTACTGTCAATTTTTTACTAAGAAAATTGATAGAACTTTCTAAAAATGCAAGAATTAGACTGATCCTTGACTGACCTGCCCCCACCCTCCTCAGCTTGGCGTTATGTGGCCTGC